>NHCFR01400__coassemble_1196_pt1 | contig 13903 bp, 10 predicted proteins | sample NHCFR01400__metabat2_low_PE_007 | metagenome-assembled genome bin NHCFR01400 | reverse complement strand
GTTGCCGTCCTCGAGCGCGTAGAGAAACTTCTCCGTCCCGTCGATCTTGGACCGATGCGACTGCACGATGCGCACCGGGTTCGCCACCGCGATCTCAGCCAGCCGCTCGCGCAGCTTCGCGGAGAGGTTCGTCATCTCCGAAATCTCCGCGCCGCGCGCGAGCCACTGGGCGATCTGTTTGGCTCGAAACCGGCTCTCGCCCAGCTCGTCCACGACCAGCTTTTCCAGCGCCGCGCCGTCCATGCCCAGCAGCTGCAGCCGCGCGCTCATGTCCGCCTCCTGCGCATCCGCGCGATGAAGAAGCCCTCGATGCCGTCGCGGTCGGGCATCAGCTGGATCCTGCCGTCCGCCAGATGGCCGCGCAGCGCCTCTGGAAGCCACTCTGCACCGCCGTCGGGCTCAAATTCCGGATGCCGTTCGAGGAACGCGCGCGCCTGCGCCTCGTTCTCCTCGGGCAAAATGGTACAGGTGGAGTAGACCAGCAGGCCGCCGGGACGCACCATTTCCGCACAAGCATCCAGGATCTCGCGCTGAAGCGGGATCACCTGGCTGAGCGATTCCTCGGTCGCCCGGAAGCGGATGTCGGGCTTGTCCCACATCACGCCCAGCCCAGAGCACGGCGCGTCCACGAGCACGGCGTCCATCGAAAGCGCCATGTCGGGGTCGGTGCGGCGGGCGTCGCGCACGGACGGGCGGACGTTGTCCAGCCCAAGCCGCCGCGCCGCCGCGCGGATCAGCTCCACGCGATGGGCGTGGACGTCCCACGCGAACACGCGGCCCGACGCGCCCATGCGCTCGGCCATCAGGCAGGTCTTGCCGCCGGGCGCGGCGCAGGCATCGAGGATACGCATTCCCGGCCGCGCGCCGACCGCCAGCGCCGCGAGCATCGAGCCTTCGCTCTGAATCGAGAACAGCCCGGCTCGATAGGCCGGCAGATCCGCCAACCCGGCCGCGTCGGAGAGGATATAGGCGTCGTCGACCCCGCCGCGCCGCCAGCTCAGATGCGCCTCGTCGAGCAGCGCCTCAAAGTCCGCCCGCCCAATGCGCGCATGGTTCGGCCGCACGGTGATCTCGCGCGTCTCCGGCGAATGGGCGAGCAGCGCCTCTGTGCGCTCGACGCCATAGGCCGCCACGAGCCGCCTGACCGCCGGCAATGCCAGCGAATAGCGAACCGACAGGAACTCCTCCGCGCTCTCCGCCCGGTCGGGCAGGGCCGGCTCGCCGGCGTCGCGCGCGCGAATCAGGCTGCGCAGCACGCCGTTGACCAGCTTGTCCAGCCCGCCGCGCCCCGCCGCGCGCACCTGCTTGACCGCTTCGTCGACCGCCGCATGGTCGGGAATCCGGTCCATGAACAGCAGCTGCGCCGCCGCGATGTGCAGCACGTCGGACACCACCGGCTCCGGCCGCGTCTCCATCAGCCTGCCCAGCGTCCATTCGATGCGCAGCCGGTTTTCCACGGCGAAGTAAAAGATGCTCGCCGCCAGCCGCCGGTCCTCCGGCGACAGCCGCACGGCCGACAGCGCGCGGTCGAGCGCCTGCGAGGCATAGGCGTCGTGCCGGATCACGTCGTCGAGCGCCAGCAGCGCTGCATCGCGCGCCGTTTCAGGATGCGGAAGCGGACTGCGCCCGCCGCCGCGCACAGGGGCCGCGAACGGACGGAAGCGCCCGCCCTCCGGACGGCCGTCAAATCTCCGGTCGCCGCGCGGACGGTCGTCGAATTTTCGATTGTCATCGTGCAGACGGTCATCATACTTCCGCTCGCTGTCATGTGGACGATTGTCGAATCTCCGATCGCCGTCGAACTTCCGCTCACTGCGCGGGCGGTCATCGAATCTCCGCTCACCGCGCGGACTCTCGCCATACTTGCGGTCACTGTCGAACTTCCAATCGCCGCGGTCATCGAATCTCCGCTCACTGTGCGGACGATCGCCGTCGAATTTCCGATCGCCGCCATGCGGACGGTCGTCAAATCTCCGCTCACTGTGCGGGCGATTGTCGAATTTCCGATCGCCATCGAACTTCCGCTCGCCGTCATGCGGACGGCCGTCAAATCTCCGTTCCCCGTCATGCGGGCGGTCATCATGCTTCCGCTCGCTGTCATGTGGACGGTTGTCGAACTTCCGCTCACTGCGCGGGCGGTCATCGAATCTCCGCTCACCGCGCAGACGATTGTCGAATTTCCGTTCACCGTCGAACTTCCGCTCGCTGCGCGGGCGGTCATCGAATCTCCGCTCGCCGCGCGGACGCTCGCCATGCTTGCGCTCGCCGCCGAACTTCCGCTCGCCGTCATGCGGGCGGTTGTCAAATTTCCGGCCGTCGCGTGCGCGGTCGCCCTGCCCGCGGCTTCCTTCAAACTTTCTCTCATCGCGCGAATGGCCGTCGTGTACGCGCCTTTCGTCGAACTTCCGCCCGTCGTGCGCGCGGTTGCCGGGCTTGCGCCCGTCCGCGGAGCGGTTGTATGGCTTCGGCTCCTGTCCCTTGGACGGCTTGTGGCCGCCGGATCTGCCGTTTGAATTCCCGTTCATCAATGCTTCCCTCCGTCATTCGGTGGCGCCCAGGCGCGTGCCAACCTCGATCGTCCTGCCCATCAGATACGCCTTCGCGGTCATCCGCTTCGCATTGGGCGCCTGGATCTCCATCAATTCGACACAGCCGCTTCCGCACGCCACGATCAGCCCTTCCTTCGGGCCGGACGCGACCACCGTGCCGGGCGCCGCCGTCTCATCGCGCTCGGCCGGCCGCGCGAGATAGACCTTCAGCCGCCCCGCCGCCGTCTCAGTGTGCGCGCACGGCCACGGGTTCAGCCCGCGCACCTGCCGCGCGACCTCGACCGCCGGGCGCGTCCAGTCGATCTCCGCCATCTCGCGCTTGAGCATCGGCTCATAGGTCGCGCGCTCGTGATCCTGCGGAACCGGCGCGATTCTTCCGGTCAGATAGCCGTCCAGCGATTCGATCAGCAATTTCGCGCCGATGTGCGAAAGCCTCTCCGTCAGCTCTCCGGCGGTCTCCAGCTCTCCGATGGGCGTGCTGGCGCTCATAAGCATATCGCCGGTGTCGATACCGGCGTCGGTCAGCATGGTCGTGACGCCGGCATATTCCTCCCCTTGGAGGATGCACCAGTTGATCGGCGCAGAGCCGCGGTGGCGCGGCAGCAGCGAGGCGTGCACGTTGACCACCCCGCGCTTCGGAATGTCCAGCAATTCCTGCGTCAGGATCTGGCCAAAGGCCGCCGTGACCATCACGTCCGGCGCAAGCGCCCTGAGCTGCGCGACGCCCTCCGGCCTGCGCACGCGCTCGAATTGAAACACCTCGCACCCGCGCTCCAGCGCGCGCACCTTGACCGGCGACGGCGCGGTCTTGTGGCCGCGGCCGACCGGGCGGTCCGGCTGCGTGAACACGCCGGCGACCTCGTAGCCCGCGTCCAGCAGCGCGTCCAGCGACGGCACTGCGAACTCCGGCGTTCCCATAAAGACCACTCTCGTCATGCGCGGTTCTCCCCCTTCACCTGCTCGTAGCGGTCGCTGACATCCTCAATCATCTTGTCGACGTAGACCACGCCGTCGAGGTGGTCGATTTCATGGCACAGCGCGACCGCCAGCATGCCCTGTCCCACAAGCTCCACCGGCCCGCCGTTTCGGTCGGCGGCGCGCACCTTGACGCGCTCGGGGCGCTCGACGGTGACGCTGCGCCCGGGCACGGACAGGCAGCCCTCGACGCCGATGCGGCTTCCCTCCGCCTCGACGATTTCGGGGTTGACCAGCTCAATCAGCCCTTCGCCGACGTCGATCACCACCGCGCGCTTGAGCACGTTCACCTGCGGCGCAGCGAGCCCGGCGCCGTTGGCGGCGTACATCGTCTCGGCCATGTCGTCGAGCAGCTCGTGCAGCCGCGCGTCGAACTTCACCACCGGCCGTGCGTGTTTGCGCAGCACGTCATCTTCGCCCAGAATGGCGATCTTCCGCTTTGCCATGTTCATTCACCCTCCTCATCCTCGTCCTGATCGGTGATGTCCTCGATCATCTTGTCCACATAGAGCACGCCGTCGAGATGGTCGATCTCGTGGCACAGCGCGACTGCCAGCAGCTCCGTGGCCTCGATCTGCACCTCGCGCCCATCGCGGTTCTGTGCCTTCACGGTCACGCGCTCGGGGCGCTCGACGGTGCCGCGCCGCTCGGGCACGGAGAGGCAGCCCTCCGGCCCGACCACCGCGCCCTCGCTCGCGACGATCTCGGGGTTGACCAGCTCGATCAGCCCCTCGCCAACGTCGATCACCACCGCGCGCTTCAGCACGCCCACCTGCGGCGCGGCGAGCCCGACGCCGTCGGCCTTGTACATCGTGTCGGCCATGTCGTCCAACAGCGTGCGCAGCCGCTTGTCGAACTTGTCCACCCGGCGGGAGCGCTTGCGCAGCACATCGTCTTCCCCGAGCACCATAATCTTGCGAATCGCCATCTCTTCACGCTCTTTCTTCGTCAAAACAGATTGGAGGGGTTGATCTCGAACTCGGCCTGCACGCCCTCGGGCGCGCGGTCGGCCAGCGATTGCATCTCGCGGCTCACCCCGTCGAGATCCCCCTTGAAGTACATCTTCAGAAACACCTGCCACCGCGCCAGCCCGCGCAGCAGCTTGATCGGCGCCTCGACCGCGCGCATCTGCACGACGTCCGGCCGCATTCCCTCCCGGTCGAGGAATTCGCCGAGCGCCGTCTCGGCCGTCTCGGCGGCGGCCTGCGCCTGAGCTGCCGCCTTCGCCGAGAACACGATCCGCGCGATCGCCGTAAACGGCGGATACAGCGCCTTGCGGCGGTAGGCGCTCTCGCGCAGGTAGAAGGCGCGGTAGTCCTGCTTCGCCGCCAGCTGAATGACGTAGTGATCCGGCTCGTAGGTCTGCACGACCACCCTGCCGGGGTGTTCCGCCCGGCCGGCGCGGCCAGCCACCTGCGTGATCAGCTGAAACGTCCGCTCGCGGCTTCGGTAGTCCGGCAGGTTGAGCGACATGTCCGCCGCGACGACGCCCGCCAGCGTCACGTTCGGGAAGTCCAGCCCCTTCGCGATCATCTGCGTGCCGACCAGCACGTTCGCCTCGCCCGAGCGAAACCGCTCGAGCAGCTTCTCGTGCGCGTCCTTCTCACGCGTGGTGTCCACGTCCACGCGGACGACGCGCGCCCCGGCGAACCGCTTCATGACCTCCTCGGCCACCTTCTGCGTCCCTGCGCCGAAGTATTTGATGTAGCGGCTGCCGCACTTGGGGCAGGTCTTCGGCGGCGGCATCTCGCGCCCGCAGTAGTGGCAGCGAAGGACGTTCTCGACCTGATGAAACGTCATCGAGACGTCGCACGCCCCGCACTTGACCACATAGCCGCACGCGCGGCAGGACACGAACGTGCTGTACCCGCGCCGGTTGATGAACAGCACGGCCTGACGGCCCTCGCTCAAACAGTCCTCCAGCGCGCGGGCGAGCCGGCCGCTGAAGATGGAATGGTTGCCGCGCTCGAACTCGCCGCGCATGTCCACGACCTCGACCTCCGGAAGCGGCCGGCCGTGCACCCGCTCGCGCAGCTCGATCAACTCCAGCCGGTTCTCGCTGCGCACGCCGGGCATGGCGCGCATGTAGGTGGAAATCGACGGCGTCGCGCTGCCCAGGATCAGCACGCCCCCGTGCGCCGCCGCGCGCCGCCGGGCGATTTCGCGCGCGTCGTAGCGCGGCCGCCGGTCGGACTGATAGCTGGTCTCGTGCTCCTCGTCGACCACGATCACGCCTAGGTTCTCCACCGGCGCGAACACCGCGCTGCGTGCGCCGATCACCACGCGCGCCTCGCCGAAGCGGATGCGCCGCCATTCGTCATAGCGCTCCCCGGCGGACAGCCGAGAGTGCAGCACGGCGGCGTCCGCGCCGAACCGCGCGTGCAGCCATGAAACCATCTGCGGCGTCAATGCGATCTCCGGCACCAGCACGATGGCCGTGCGCCCCAGCTCGAGCGCGCGCCGGATCGCCCGGATGTAGACCTCCGTCTTGCCGCTTCCGGTCACGCCGTGCAGCAGAAACCGCCCGCCGCCGCGCTCCAGCGCATCCGCGATCTCGGAGACGGCTCTGCGCTGCCCCGGCGTCAGCTCCGGGTCGGACGATCTTGCGCCGTCCTTCAGCGCCAGCGGCGTCCGGCGAACCTCCTCCCCGGCGATCTCGACCAAGCCCTTTCCGGCCAGCGCCCTGAGCGCCGACGCCGGAAGCGCCGATGCCGGAAGCTCTTCCGCCTCAATCAGCCGCCGCACGATCTCCGCCTGCGCCTTCGCCCGGCGGTTGGCCTGAAGAAACGCCTCCGCCTCCGCGCGGGAGACCTTCAGCCGCGCCACGCGAACCGTCCGCGCGCGCACGCGGTCGCCGCGCATCTGCGCGGGAATCATCAGCCGCAGCGCATCCACGAGGTTGCACAGGTAGCGCTCGTGCATCCAGACGGCCAGATCGAGCAGCTCCGGCAGCACCACCGGATAGTCACGCACCGCGCGCAGCACCGGCTTCACGCGCTCGGGCGGAAGGCCGCACTCGTCTTTCATGGAGACGACGAAGCCCTCCAGCTTCCTCGGCCCGAACGGCACCTCGACCTGCCAGCCCGCATCCACCGCCATGCCGTCGGGCACCGAATAGGTAAACAGCCGGTCGACCGCCCCGGCGGACAGATCGACGATCACCTCCGCGTAGCGCATCACTTGCCCTCGAGCAGCGCGGCCACCGCGTCGAGAATCGCGTCCGCGACCTCGGACTTCGGCATCACGGGCAGTTCGCGCGCCGAATCGCGCGTGACAAGCGAGACGATGTTCGTGTCCGCGCCGAAGCCCGCGCCGGGGCGGGTGACGTCGTTGGCGACCACGAGATCCGCGTTCTTCCGCGCGAGCTTGCCACGGGCGTTGTCGATCAAATCGTTCGTCTCCGCCGCAAACGCCACCAGCACCTGCCCCGGGCGCTTGCGCGCGCCGAGCGCGGCGGCGATGTCGGTCGTCGGCCTGAGCTCGAGCGCCATGCCCTCCCCCGTCTTCTTGATCTTCGTCTCGGAAAAGGCCGCCGGGGTAAAGTCCGCCGGGGCGGCCGCCTGAATCACGGCGTCGCACTCCCCGGCGCGGCCGAGCACGGCGTCGCACAGCTCCCGCGAGCTCTCCACCGAGACGCGCTCGACGCCGTCCGGGCACGGCAGGCTGACCGGGCCGGACACCAGCACGACCTCCGCGCCGCGCCGCGCCGCCGCCGCCGCGATGGCATAGCCCATCTTGCCGGTGGAGCGGTTGGTGATGAACCGAACCGGGTCGATCCGCTCCACGGTCGGCCCCGCGGTCACGAGAATCCTCCTGCCGGAGAGGTCGCACGCGGCGCCTACACGCCCGCCTTCTGCAAAGAGCGCTTCGAGGGCCTCGACGATCGCCTCCGGCTCGGACATCCGGCCGACGTCGTCGTCGCCGCAGGCGAGGTGGCCGGACGCCGGGCCGACGAAGCGCACGCCCCGCGACCGAAGCAGCGCGGCGTTCGCCCGCGTGGCCGGATGGCGCCACATGGCGGCGTTCATCGCCGGCGCAGCGACGACCGGCGCGGTGACGGCCAGCAGCGTCGTCGTGAGCAGGTCGTCGGCAATGCCCGCGGCCATCTTCGCCAGCGCGTTGGCCGTGGCCGGCGCGACGACCATCGCGTCCGCCCACTTCGCCAGCGCGACGTGCTCGATTTCAAACTTGCGGTCGAACGCATCGGTGTACGCGGGATTGCCGCTGAGCGTCTCGAACGTCAGCGGCGGCACGAATTCGCAGGCATGCTTCGTCAGCACCACGCGCACCTGCGCGCCTCGCTTCTTCAGGCGGCTGACCAGGTCGCACGCCTTATAGGCCGCGATCCCGCCGCTCACGCCCAGCACGATTCGCTTTTCCGCCAGCATTTTTCTGCCTCCTGTCGCGATTTCTTTAAGCACAACAAGCGAAAGCCGATCCTCGCGAACCGGATTTCGCCTCATCACGGCGATGTGTTCCCCGCCGGAACCCCCGCCGGGCTCCTCCTCCGAACCGGCTGCTGCACCGCTGCGGAAATCCGGAAAACACACGCGCCAACTATATTGGGTTTCCTTTCGCACCCGTCATCAAAATTCCTCGGGTTCCTCTTCCTCGCGGCTGTAGCTGATCAGGCCGCGGTTGATTTCCTCGATGGCGATGGAGAGCGGCTTGGTCTCCTTCGTCTCGATCAGCGGCATGCTGCCCCCGATCAGCTCCCGCGCGCGCTTTGCGGCCTCGACGGCCAGCGTGTAGCGGCAGTCCACCTTTTCCAGCAGCTCGCCAATGGGCGGATCGATCATCATGGTGCATTTCCTCCTTCGCTCAGGTCATTTCTTCAGGGATTCGGTCAGCGCGTCGAGAAAATCGAGGCGGTTTTTCCGCTCGAGACGGCGCGCGGTAATGATGGCATAGAGTTCATCCGCCGCGATCTCCAGCGCATTGGGCACGTCCGCCCAATCCTGATGGATGATCACATAGTCATACCGGTAGGCCGTGGCGACTTCGCCCGCGACGTTGTTCAGCCGCACGCGAATGGATTCCTCCGTCTCCGTGCCGCGGTTGCGCAGCCGCTTTTCGAGATTTTCGCGGCTCGGCGGGCAGACAAACACGCCCGTCGCATCCGGATTCTGTTCCAGAACCTGCAGACAGCCCTGCACGTCGATCTCGAGGATCAGATCGTGCCCGTCGTCCAGCCCTTGCTGCACCGCGGATTTCAGCGTGCCATAGCGGTTTTGATGGACGTGCGCCCACTCATAAAACGCATTCGCGGCGACCAGCTCGTCGAACCGGGCGTCGTCGACAAAGTGATAGCTGACGCCGTCCACCTCGCCGGGGCGCGGCGCGCGCGTCGTACAGGATACGGACAGGTGCACGTCCGGATGCTTCCGGAGCACCGTCTTGACGATCTCAGACTTTCCCGCGCCCGCGGGGCCGGAAACCACAAACAGATTCCCCCGTCTGGCCATGTTCCAATCGCTCTCCTTCGTAATTCCCGCTATTCGACATTCTGCGCCTGCTCGCGCAACTTCTCCAGCTCCCCCTTGAGGTCGACCGTCAGCCGCGTGATCTGAATGTCCTGCGACTTCGAGGCGATCGTGTTGACCTCGCGGTTGAACTCCTGCAGCAGAAAATCGAGCTTGCGCCCGACGGGAACCCCGGCGCTCAGGCAGTCGCGCAGCTGGATGACGTGGCAGCGCAGCCGCACGAGTTCCTCGTTGATGGCCGTCTTGTCGGCCATCAGGGCGATCTCGGTCACCATCCGCTGCTCGTCGAGCTCCTGCCCCGCGAGCGCGAGGATGCTCTCGTGCAGCCGCTCGGCGTAGAGCTTCAGCGTCTCCGGATAGCGGGCCTCGATCTCCTCGGACAGCGACTGCACGGCGTTCGCGCGGCGCTCCATGTCCTCGCGCAGCACGGCGCCCTCCCGCTTCCGCATGGCGACCAGCGCGTCCAGCGCGGCTTCCAGCGTCTGAAGCGCCAGCGCGCGCAGCGTCTCCTCATCCTCGTCGGCCTCCGCAATGTTGAGCAGGCCGGGAAGCTGGGCAACCTGCATCACCGAGCGGTCGTCCGCAAGCCCTTCGCCCGCCAGCGCGTCCAGCGCAGCGCCATAGGCGTTGAGCAGCGCGCGGTCCACCTCCACATACCGCGCGTCGACGCGCAGGTTTCGATAGGAGACGTACACCTCCACATGTCCGCGCGCCAGCCGCGCCGAAATCGCCTTGCGCATGTCGTCCTCCAGAAAGGCGAAGTTTCTGGGCATGCGAAACGCGAGGTCGAGAAAGCGGTGGTTTACGGATTTCAGTTCCACGGTCAGCTGCCGGCCATCAAAGGATGACGCGGCGCGGCCATAGCCAGTCATGCTGAGCATGGTCAATTCCTCCCCTCTGCTCAATCCATCCTATTATAGCATATGCCTGCCCATTTTGCATCCAATTTACAAAATTTAATGCCTTTAGTCAATTTCGCGCAACATGTCCAGCCGGTTGGCGCAATCCTTCATCGATTTTTGCGGCACATATTGCAAAGGCAGGCGTATGGTTTGTGCGGTTTTGAGCAGATTGCCACCCACAGGCATGCTCATCGCACCGCCCGCGGGAGGGAGAATCACCGTCCGAGCCTGCGCAGGAATTCCTCCTCGCCGATGACCGGCACGCCGAGACTCTCCGCCTTCGCGCGCTTGCTGCCGGCGTTTTCTCCGGCGACGACCAGGCTCGTCTTTTTCGACACGCTCCCGGCCGCCTTGCCGCCGGCGCTTCGGATGGCCTCTTCGGCCTCGGCGCGGCTGAACCGCTCGAGCGTGCCGGTGACGACGACGGTCATTCCCTCAAACGCGCCTCCCGCGGCGCGAATCTCGGGCGGCGTGGGCTGGACGCCCGCGGCCAGCAGCGCGTCCACCAGCCGGGCGTTGGCGGGATCGGCAAAGAAGGCGAGGATGGAGTCGGCGACGATCTCGCCCACGTCGTCGATGGCAACCAGCTCCTCTCGGGCAGCGCTGCGCAGCGCGTCCATTGCGCCAAAGCGCTCGGCGAGGTCGCGCGCCGTCTTGTCCCCGACGTTTGGAATGCCTAGGGCAAAGATGAACGCGCCGAGCGGGCGAGTCTTGCTGCGCTCGAGGGCGTCGATCAGGTTCTGCGCCTTCTTCTCGCCAAAGCGCGGCAGTCCGGCGAGCTGCTCCGCAGTCAGCGAATAGAGCTGATCGGCCTCGCGCACCAGCCCGGCGTCGACCAGCTGGCCGGCCGTCTTTTCGGAAAACGTGTCGATGTCCATGGCGTTGCGCCCTGCGAAGTGCGACAGCCGCGCGACGATCTGCGGCCGGCAGCCGTCGCGGTTCGGGCAGAACAGGTGCGCGCCGCGCTCGACGAGCGGCGCCGCGCAGGCCGGGCAGACGGCGGGCTTCTCGACGTCGCGCTCGCCCTCGCGGAACTCGTCCACGCGGCCCATGATCTCCGGGATGACCTCGTTCGAGCGGCGGATCCACACGCCGGCGCCGATCCGGACGCGCTTTCGCTGGATGTCGCCCCAGTTGTTCAGCGTCGCGCGGCGAACGGTCGCACCGGCCAGCTCGACCGGCTCGACGTCGGCCACGGGCGTCACCTTGCCCGTGCGGCCGACCTGCCAGCTGACCGAGAGCAGCGTCGAGGTCGCCTCCTCGGCCTCAAACTTGTACGCCACCGCCCAGCGCGGAAACTTGTCCGTATAGCCGAGGGCGCCGCGCGTGGCAAAATCGCAGATCTTGATGACCGCGCCGTCGATCATGTAGTCGAGATCGCCGCGCGACTGCTCGATCTGGTGCACGGCCTCGACCGCGCGCTCAAGCGTCGGGCAGTAGATCTCGCAGCCGGAAGTGGGAAAGCGGTTTTCGCGCAGGAAGTCCATCATCTCCCGCTGGGAGGCGAAGGCGCGGCCCTCGATGTAGCCGACGTCGTAGAAGCAGGCGTCGAGCCTGCGCGACGCGGTGACGGCGGGATCGAGGTTGCGCAGCGCGCCGGCGGCGGCGTTGCGGGGATTCTTGAGCGGCTCGGCGGCGGTGCGGTTGTACGCCTCGAGCGCGGAGATGCGCATAAACGCCTCGCCGTGCACCTCCATCCTGCCCTGAAACGGGATCGACAGGGGAATCGTGCGAATGGTCATGGCCTGCGGCAGAATCTCCTCGCCGACGACGCCGTTGCCGCGCGTCGCCGCGCCGACCAGCCGCCCGGACTCATAGGTCAGGTTGATGGTCAGGCCGTCGAACTTGTGCTCGACGACGAATTCCAGCGGCGGAAGCGGCTGCCCGGCGTCCTCGCGCAGCTTTTCGGCGCGCCGCGCCCAGTCCTCGAGCGCCTCGAGGGACTGCGCCTTGCCCATGCTCCACAGCCGGGCGAGGTGCGCGTGCGGCTCAAAGGCCGGCAGCGGGTCGCCGCCGACGCGCCGCGTGGGAGAATCGGGCAGGCGAACGCCCGTGGACTGTTCGAGCGCGACCAGTTCGTCGTACATCCTGTCCCACTCCGCGTCCGAGATGGTGGGGTTGTCCAGCGTATAATACTGGTAGGCGGTTTCGTTGAGCCGGTCGACCAGCTCGCGCATACGGTTCATGCGATCTCCTCCATGCGGGATTTCAAAAAATACGGGCGCGCTTCGGCGATAGACATCGACGGCGGCTCCTTCCGCACGCCGGTCAAAGGCTTGAGATAAACCGCGCAATCGCGGCGCGCAGGTTCCGATGGACATCGACGGCGGCTCTTTCCGCACGCCGGTCAAAGGTTTGAGATAAACCGCGCAATCGCGGTGCGCCGGTTCCGATGGACATCGACGGCGGCTCCTTCCGCACGCCGGTCAAAGGCTTGAGATAAACCGCGCAATCGCGGTGCGCCGGTTCGGCGGCCCCATGCGCCGAACCCCGCGGACACCGCGGAAGGCGCCGCGCGCTTTTACTTCAAATTTGAAACATGCAAATTTGAAACGCGTCCCCATCGGGCGGCTTGAATTCTCCGGCGTGCGGACGGCATAAAGCCACCCGCGCGTCCTCGGCGCGGGTGCTTTGGTTGGCCTGATTCCTCCTCGGTTTTGCGTCGCGGCGAACCGCCCGCAATCCTGCCGCGGCCTTATCCGGCGACTTCGATCAGCACCGGCACGCGGCTGGCAAACTGCGCCTCGCCGTCGTCGCCGTAGACTGTCGTGACGGCCACGGCCTCGTGCGTCCCCGCCGTCAGCGGTTCGCTCAGCGCAATCTCGACGAGGCTGTCACCCGGCTCGAGCAGCTCGGAGCGGTAGATCTCCACGCCGTCCAGTTCGATCGACAGCTCGACCGCGTTGCCGCTGAGCGTGCCGTTCGTGTACGACCAGGCGCCGGTCACGCCGTCGCCGGCCACATGGATGACCTCCATCGCGCCGGTGGACGTCATCGCCTCGCCGTCGGCCAGATCGCGCGAAATCCTGTAGGCCTGAAGCTCGGCCAATTGCGCCTCGTATTCGGCGACGGCCTCTTCAAGCTGCGCCGCGAGCGACGCCGATTCCTCTTCCTGCGCCGCGAGTTCCGCGCGCAGCGACTCCAACGCCTCGGAATCGGTCGCGCTCTGCGCGTTCAGCGATTCAATCTCGGCCTGAAGTTCGGCGATGCGCGCATTGCCCTCGGCGAGCTGCGCCTCGAGATCGGCCACCGCAGCTTCCGCCGCAGCCAGATCTCCCTCCATCTGCTCGAGCTCGCCCTCTGCGCCGCCCAGCTCGGCGCGCTCAGCTTCCAACTCCGCAACCGCGTCGCTCAGCTCGGCGATGCGCGCGGTCAGCTCCGCTTCCAGCGCCTGGATCGCCTCGATCTTTTCCGCATCGGTCATGTCCGAATCGAGGATCTGTTCGACCTCGCCGGCGGGATCCTCCCCGGTCTGCGGCTCGCCTTCGGTCTGCGGTTCGTCCCCGGACGGCTCCGTGCTGACCGCGTTCGCATCGGGCGCATCTCCGGCCGGTTCCGTCTCCGCCTCATCGGCAGAACTCGCCGGCTGAACCATGGACGCCAGCTCGCCCTCCAGCTCCGTCACGCGCGCCGCGGAGGCCTCCAGTTCGCCCTCCAATTCCGTCACGCGCGCCGCAGAAGCTTCCAGCTCGCCTTCCAGCGCAGCCACCTGCTCCGCGGAGGCCCCGGCTTCGCCTTCGAGTTCGGCTACCTGCGCTTCCAACTCGGTCACGCGCGACTGCGCGGCCTCGAGATCGGACGAAAGCCCCGACGCCTCCGTCTGGCTGGCTTCGAGATCGCCGGTCAGCTGTTCGACCTGCGCTTCCAGTTCGGCGGCGCTCTGCTGCTGCTCGGTGAGCTGGCTCATCGCCGTGGCATAATCCGCCTCGCGGTCGGTGAGCTGGCCGCGCACGACAAACACGCCCACGATCGCCGCCACGAGCAGCACGGCCAG
>NHCFR01400__coassemble_1176_pt1 | contig 14090 bp, 11 predicted proteins | sample NHCFR01400__metabat2_low_PE_007 | metagenome-assembled genome bin NHCFR01400 | reverse complement strand
ATTACATTGGTGACAAAGATCCTCTACGCTCTGTTCAGCGCTTGGCTGGTCATCAGCGGCGCGGTGCGCGGCGACATGTACCGGCTGGTCATGGGAATCGGCACGTATTTCCTCTACCCGCTGTTCTGGGCGATATACAAAATATTCCGCTGGAAGCCAGGCTACCAACTCGAATTCTGCGTATATGTTTTTACCTTCCTTGCCTATCCTCTGGGTGGAACGGCAGAATTCTATCAGAAAATCCAGGGGTTCGACAAGGTGGCGCATACGCTTTCCGGCGTTTTCGTGGCTATGCTGGCGCTGACGCTGTTTCTGTATTTGGAGCGAAAGCGGCCGTTGCGGGAACACAGCGTTCCCACAGCGGTGTTGTTCGTCTTTTTTGCCTCCATGGCCGTAGCAGGCCTGTTTGAGTTGTGCGAATGGGCGGCGGCGGCCATCACGGGGCGCGACCTGCAGCATGTATTGGGCACCGGCGTAAACGACACCATGCAGGATATGTTGGTGTGCCTGATTGGAACGCTTCTTTTCTGCCCATTGATCCCACGTTTCTACCGGGGCGGTTACGATCCTCTCACCGGGGCGGTGGCCGGTTTCCTGGGTAAGAATGGTTTGTGCGCGGCAGACAACTGAGCATGCAATGCTCCCCCACCGCCGTGCGGAAAACCGCTTGTAAAGATTTGCGGAAATATTGCTGTGTACTCTTGCATTTACGGCCCGTTTGATGTATAATATCTCTCGTGCCGTAAAGCATGCTGATGTAGCTCAGTCGGTAGAGCGCATCCTTGGTAAGGATGAGGTCACCGGTTCAAATCCGGTCATCAGCTCCAGAAATCCTTCAGAAATGAAGGATTTTTTGTTGTTCAACAGCAAAACTGCATTTTTACAAATATAATCATTCACTCTCGAATTATTGCCGTCTTTTTCACTACTTTTTGTTACACAACTTGTCAGTCCGTAGGCATCCGCGATCGTTTTTGCAGCATCGCGGCTCAGCATTCTTCCTTCCAACAGCGAAATCCCCGGTCGCCCCTACCGTTAGTACCGCTTGATCTCCGGTGCCAGCGTCCGTTGGCTTTGTTTCGCCCTTGCGCATTCCTGAAAGATGATGCCCCGCGCTGCGCGCTCACACGTCCACTGCGCTTTGACATCCGCACCGTTGGCGCCGCCATGACCACTCCCCCGCTGCATCCTCATAGATCCACAAAGCGCTTGAAGCAAACACCCCCGAAAACTGCACGTTTTCGGGGGTCTATCGTCCTCGCAGATCGGCCGACGCCTGGCCGCAGCTATCGCCGCGCGTTGAGTTTGCCGCGCTTACAGCGCGATTCCCAGCGCGCAGACCGCGCAGATTCCTGCTGCCAGGAGCGTCGCGACGGTCATCAGGCGGCAGGTTTGCCGAATCATCCCGGAGGTCGCCGGGCGCAGCGCGTCGCCGATCGTCGGCTTCTCCACCGGCTTGCCGAAGTAGAGGTGCGTGCCGCCCAGCTGAATGCCGAGGGCTCCGGCCGCCGCAGCTTCGCTCCACGCACAGTTCGGGCTCTTGTGGTTGGCGTGATCGCGCCGGACGATCCGCCATGCGCCGCGGGCGTCCAGTCCGAGGAACCACGCCGACGCGCACAGCAGCAGCGCGCACAGCCGCGCCGGCACATAGTTGAGCACATCGTCCAGCCGCGCGCTGCTCCAGCCGATGTCGCGATACTTTTCATCGAGATAGCCGACCATTGAATCCAGCGTCGACGCCGCCTTGAACCCCATGCCGAGCACAGGGCCGCCGAGCATCAGGTAGATCATCGGCGAAATCACGCCATCGGTCGTATTTTCGGCCACAGTTTCGACCGTCGCCTTGACGATCTCCTCCGAGTTCAGCTGCGCCGTATCGCGGCCGACAATGCGCGCCACCTGCCTGCGCCCGTCGGCCAGGCTGCGCTCGAGCGCAGAGGACACGCCCATCGCCTCCGCGCTGAGGCACTTGCGCGACAGGCACATCCACGAGATCAGCGCCATGCCGGCGAACAGCGGCCACCGGCCGAGCAGCGAAAGCAGCCACAGCGCCAGCACCGTCGCGAGCATCGTCAGCACAACCGTCGAAAGCGTCAGCCAGACCGCCGCACGGCGCAGGTTTCCGGCCCGCGCGCGCAAAATTCCCTCCATCCACGAGATGTAGCGCCCGATCAGCCGCACCGGATGCGGAAACCACTCCGGATCGCCAATCAACGCATCCAGCGCAAGGCCGGCCAGCATTGCCCAGACGAACATCATGCTTTCCCCCTGAGAATGGCGTAGACCTTTTCCATGTCGAGGCTGCGGCGCACGATATCGGCCATCCGGTCGAACTCCCGCTCGCGGAACTGCTTTAGCGTCATCGCCGCCCCCTCGACCTCGTCCATGCCGCGCGCGGCGCGCACGCGGTTGACGATCGCGCGCCAGAAGCCGCCCTGGTCAAACAACCCATGCAGATAGCTGCCAAACACATTGCCTTCCGCATTGCACACGCCGTCGATCCGATCGGCCGCCTCGCCGCCTCGCCGCGTCAGCCGCAAAAACGGCACGCAGCCCTCGCGAAAGGTATTCTCGCCGGTGTGGATCTCGTAGCCTTCCACCCGAAGGCCGTTGAGGCCGCTCAGCCAGCCTCCGGCGCAGTCGATCGTCCCCTCGGCCTGCACGGTGGTCTTGCCGGACGAAAAGCGCACGTCCATCGGCAAAAGTCCCAGCCCGGGCGACTCCGGGATGCGCGATTCGCTGTGTTCCGGGTCGAGCAGGCGCTCGCCCAGCATCTGATAGCCGCCGCAGATGCCGATCAGCAGCCCGCCCGAGCGCGCATGGCGGACGATGGCGTCTGCCATGCCGTTGGCGCGCAGCGCAGCGAGGTCCTCGATGGTGTTCTTGCTGCCCGGCAGGATGACGATGTCCGCGCCGGCCAGCTCCCCGGCGCGCGACGCGTAGCGCACCGACACGCCCTCCTCCGCAGAGAGCAGGTTGAAATCGGTGAAATTGGAGATATGGTTGAGCCGCACGATCGCCACGCGGATGTCTCCCCGTCCTGCGGTGCGCTCAAAGCGCTCGGTGACGCTGTCCTCATCCTCCATGTCGATGTCCATCCACGGCACAACGCCGACCACGGGAATGTGGATCCTGTCCTCCAGCATCCGAAGCCCCGGCCGGAGAATCTCGACGTCGCCGCGGAACTTGTTGATGATCACGCCGCGCACGCGCCTGCGCTCTTCCTCCGTCAAGAGCATCACCGTGCCCAGCAGCGATGCGAACACGCCGCCCAAGTTGATGTCGCCCAAGAGCAGCACCGGCGCGTCGGCCGCCTCGGCCATCGACATGTTCACAATGTCGCCTTCGCGCAGGTTGATCTCGGCGGGACTGCCCGCGCCCTCGATCACCACGCAATCGACCTCGCGTTCGAGCGCCTCGTAGGTTTCCCTGACCATCTCCCGCAGCGTTGGCTTGAACCGGTGGTATTCCATGGCCGTCATCGTGCCCACCGCCCGTCCGTTGACGATCACCTGGCTGCGGCGGTCGGAGGTCGGCTTGAGCAGCACGGGGTTCATCCGCACCGAAGGCTCGATCCCCGCGGCCTCGGCCTGGGTAACCTGCGCGCGCCCCATCTCGAGTCCTTCGGACGTCGCGAACGAATTCAGCGCCATGTTCTGCGCCTTGAATGGCGCGACTTTCAGCCCGTCCTGTTTGAAAATCCTGCAAAGCGCGCAGCAAAGCGTCGACTTGCCCACCGAAGACCCCGTTCCCTGAAGCATAATGGTCTTTCCGCGCATACTGTCCTCCTATTCCGGCCTTCGGATCATTACCACGTGGATGCCCATCGACAGCGCCGGCAGCACCTTCTCGCGCACGCCGCCGGCACTGCCGGAATCCTTGGTCACCACATGCCGAATCTGCCACTGTTCGTAGACCGCCGCGTTCAGCTCGCCGGAAAACGGCCCCTGCATGGCGAGAATGTGCGCCGGCAAGAGCCCCGCGGCAAAACACTTTTCCAGCGACCGCACGTCCGGCAGCACGCGCGCATACAGCCTTTCGGGGCCGAGGGCACGCGCGTAAATGTCCACGGTATTGCTGCCCGTGGCGAGAAATACGTTTCCCTCCTCGGCGGCGAGCAGCTCCGCCGCAGCCTCCGGGCCGTCCGCCCACGTGACATCGCCGGCAAAATCGGCGTCCGCATCCGAAGGCCGCTCGATCCGCTCGAGCGGAAGCCCCGTCGCCGCCGCGCACGCGCGCACGTTTTCAGAAACGGCCTTTGCAAACGGATGCGTGGCGTCCACGATCGCCTCCGCGCCGAACGACCGCGCGAGCGCGATCATCCCGCTCGCATCCAGCCGGCCGACGCGGCATTCCACGCCCTCGCCGAGCGCGCGCCGTCCCGCCTCGCTCGCCACGCAGACCAGCACGCGGTCGCCCGCCGCCGCGCACTGCCGCGCGGCCTCGCGGCCCTCGGTGGTTCCGCCAAAGATCAGCTTTCGCACTTTTCCAATCCTCCGTCGTCCTTCATGCACACGGCCTGCGCCGCACATCCGGCGCCCGAGCCATTCCCGATGCAACCGCAGAACAAGCGGACAGGCCGCGCGCCGCCTCCACCAGAACCGGCCCCACACGGCCTCCGCATAGCGGCCAGCCGTTCGCCCGCCCATGGCAAGCCGCCGTAAGCGATCCGCCCGCGTCCCACGGGCACGCAGATCCCCGCGCCTGGCGTGGGTCAGCTTTCACGCTTCCTTCAAGTCTCGATCCCCCAGAGCCGCTTCGCCAGCTCCGGACGATTCCAGAAGTGAATGTGCGGATAGCCCGCCAGCGTCCGGCCGACGCGGTAGCCACCCCGCCACAATTGCTCCGGGTTCGCCGCTCGCCGGATCTCAAACGCGTGCGCGATTCCCGGATCGTCCGCTTCCAGCGAGTGGTGAAACTCGTGTGCAGGAAACGCGGCGCCGCTCTGCAGGTCGCGGACATGCACATAACCGAACCGCTGCAGCCGCTTCGTCATCCGGCACTCGGTCGGCAGGTACCCGGCCATCTCAGCGCCATCGATCGCGCGCGAGAGGTACATCATCCCGCCGCACTCCGCATAGCAGCGAAGGCCGCCCTCAAGCGCGGCGCGCACCGACGCGCGCATCGGCGCGTTCGCCGACAGTTCCTCTGCGAACACCTCCGGAAAGCCGCCGCCGAGGTAGAGCGCATCCAGCCCGTCCGGCAGCCGCGCATCGCCAAGCGGCGAAAAAAACGCCAGCTCCGCGCCCATGCGCCGGAGCATCTCGAGGTTGGCCTCGTAATAGAAGCCGAACGCCGCATCGCGCGCCACGCCCATGCGCAGCCCGTCCAGCGGCCGGCCGAAGTCCGGCAGCGGCGCATTCGCCGGCGCGGCCGCGCGCGCAACCGCGAACAGGCGCTCCCAGTCGATTTCGAGGCACGCCGCCGCCCGATCGATCTTCTCGCGAATCCCCGGCACTTCCTCCGCCGGCACCAGGCCGAGATGACGGCTGTCCAGCCCGATTTCGCCGTCGGCCCGCATATAGCCCACGCAGGGCAGGCCGGTGCGCGCTTCGACCGCGTCGCGGACGAGCCGATAATGCCCCTCCGAAGACACGCGGTTCACCAATACCGCCGCGATGCCGGACGGCTCGCGGTACGTCTGGAAGCCGAGCACCGTCGCCGCCGCGCCAGACGAACTTCCGGCCGCATCAATTACGAGCAGCGCCGGCGTGCCCGTTTCGCGCGCGAGCGACCACGCCGAGCACGCGCCCTCGGAACCAATGCCGTCGTAATAGCTCATCGCACCCTCGATCACGCCGATATCGGCACCTTCCATGCCGAGCGCCACGACCTGGCCGACGCTCTCCTTTGACATCAGGAACAGGTCGAGATTGTGTGAGGGCCGGCCGGCGGCAACGCGGTGAAAGCCCGGATCGATGTAATCCGGCCCGGACTTAAACGGCGCGACGCGCAGGCCCTTCTCCCGCATTCGCGCCATCAGCGCGAGCGAAACGGTCGTCTTTCCGCACCCGCTGCCCGTTCCGGCAACCATCAGCCTCATGACTGCCTCCCCCTTTCTCCGCACCGGCCGCGCAAAAATAGCCCGCCCGGCAGACGCGCAGGCCGCTGCAAACAACTGTGCGACGCAGAGCTTACATTCCGTTCGCGCGCACGCCCTCGATGCCGTACATCAGCGCATTGACGATCGCCGCGGCGACGCTGCTGCCCCCGCGCCGCCCGAGCGCCGTGATGCAGGTCAACCCGCTCTCCCAAAGCATCTGCTTCGCCTCCACGACGTTGACAAACCCGACCGGCACGCCGATGACCGCGAGGTTTTCGGGCGTCCGGCCGTCGAGCAGCTCAAGCATGCGGATCAGCGCCGTCGGCGCGTTGCCGCAGGCGAACAGCACGTTCCCCTGCTCCTCCAGCGCGCGCTCCACGCAGACCGACGCCCGCGTCACGCCGCGCGCCTTCGCCTCGGCCGCGACCGACGCATCCGCCATGTCGCAGCGCAGGGTCGCCTTCAGCTTCTTTGCCGCCGCGCGATTGATGCCGGAGAGCGCCATGTTTGTGTCCGTGACAATCGTCGCGCCCGCCACGAGCATCTCGCGCATCCTGCCGACCGCGCCGGGCGCAAAGCGCAGGTTTTCGGCGAACGAAAAGTCCGCGGTCGCATGGACGACGCGCTTGACGATGGGCTTGACCTCTTCATCGAGCGGCACCGCCAGCTCCGATTCGATGATTTCCATGCTCCGCCGCTCGATCTCCATGGGGTTGAACCGCATTTTTTACCCTCCCTTTTGGGTTTCGCCGGCGCTCAGAACTCGATTCCCCGGCGCGCCATGACGCCGGCGTCATAGGGATGCTTGCGCTTGACCATCTCGGTGGCGTAGTCGGCGCGCGCCATCAGCGCCTCGGACGCCCAGCGCCCGGTCAATACGACCTCCGCATTCTCCAGCCATGCTTCCACGAATGCCGCCGCCCGCTCGCCGTCCAGATAGCCGAGGTGATCCGCAACGAGGAACTCATCCAGCACGATCACATCCGGCTTCTCCTCCTCGACCCGCGCGCAGATGCGCTCGAAATTGCGCTTCTGCCGCGCCTTCTCCTCCTCGCGCTCCGCGTCGCTCATGCCCATCGTCAGCCCGGCAACCGGCTCGCCGAGCGCGAGCACGACGTTTTCCAGCTTCCTGAGCGAATCGAATTCGCCGGTGGTGTTCGTCTTGAGAAACTGGCCGATCAGCACCTTCCGGCCCTGCCCCGCCGCGCGGACCGCCAGGCCCATCGCCGCGGTCGTCTTGCCCTTGCCGTCTCCAAAATAGAGATGCAGCGCGTGTCCGTTTTTCACAGTGATTCCTCCAATCCAAAATCGCCCGATGCGATGAACACCGGATTCATCGCCCGGAGCAGGTGATACCCGCCCAATTTTTCCGCGCGGCTGACGGCGATCTGCGCAAACCGGACGTTTGCCGCACCGGCCCGTTCAAACAGCCGCGTCCATTCCGCGGCGCTCTCGAGCGTGACCGCCGTCGCAACCACGCGCGCCGGACGCGGAATCGCCGCGAGGATTCCGCCGCCCATGCCGCCGCTGCCGCCGATGAACACGTGCGTCGGCGCGGGCAGGCCGCGAAGCGCCTCCGGCGCGGCGCCCTCCACGGCCGTCAGGTTGTTTATGTGAAACCGGCGCGCGTTCTCCCGGATGAGCGCAATGCCCTCTGCCTCGCGCTCCACGGCGCAGACTTCGCCGAGCGGACACGCCCGCGCGCATTCGACCGACACGCTGCCCGTGCCGGCGCCGACGTCCCAGACGACGCTGTCCGGCCGGACGTCCAGCTCCGCCATGACCTGCATGCGGATTTCGCGCTTCGTCATCGGAACGCGCCCGCGCGCAAACGCGTCGTCGTCGATGCCGCAGGGCGGCAGCCCCGGCCGCGCCAAATCGTTTTCGATCCAAACCATGCACAGCGGATCGTATTCCCCGCCCGCGATTTCCGCCGGCGCGCCGCGCGTCAGGCGCTCATCCGGATAGGAAAGCCGCTCGCCAACGCACATCCGCACGCCTTCCAATCCCTCGGCGATCAGCGCCCGCGCCGCCCATGCCGCGCCATGCGCCGAATCGCAGAAGAGGAGCACCTTGCCGTTGGTGCGCACCCAATGGCCAAGGGCGCTGACGGTCAGCGCGCGGCCATGCCCGCTGACGACCTTCGCATCCTGCCAGAGCACGCCCATCCGCGCGCAAAACGCCTGAATTGCACCGACGCCGGGCACCACGCGGATGCGCTCCCCGCCCAGCTCCCGCGAAAGCAGGCCGAGCAGGCTGTACAGGCAGGGATCGCCCGAAACGAGCACGGCGACTTCCCCGCCCGCGTCCAACCGCGCCCGGATGCGCTCCACGGCGGTCGCAAGAGGTTCGAGCGGCTCCGCGCGCCCGGCCAGCGCGGCGTGCCGCTCCGCGGCGAACACGACGTCCGCCGAATCGATCGCGCGGCGCGCGGCCGCCGTCAGCTGCGAAGGATCGCCGGGGCCGACGCCGACGACGTACAACTGGCTCATGCTTCCTCCCGTTCGGCGCGATAGCCACGCGGCGTGACCATCTTGCCGCCGATGACCCTCGTCTGCGAGTTGCCGATGAACACGGTGGTAAACATGTCGACATTCGCGTCGCGCAGCATCTCAAGCGTCAGGATCTCGCCCGATTCGCCGTCGCGGCCGATGTTGCGCGCCAGGCCGCACGGCGTCTCCGGGCTGCGGAACTGCATCGCGATCTCGCACGCGCGGCGCAGATAGCCGGTTCGCCGGCGGCTCATCGGATTGTACAGGCAGAGCACGAAATCGGCCTCCGCGGCGCAGCGCAGCCGCTGCTCGATCCGCTCCCACGGCGTCAGCAGATCCGACAGGCTGATGACGGCGAAATCATGCGTTAGCGGAGCGCCGAGCAGCGCCGCGCCGGTGCACGCCGCCGTCATGCCGGGCACGACCTCCACGTCCACCCGTTCCCGCGCGGCCAGCGTCAGCACCAGCCCCGCCATGCCGTACACGCCCGCATCGCCGCTGCAGATCACGCTGACCTCCTCGCCCGCGGCCGCGCGCTCGACGGCGATGCGGCAGCGCTCCTCCTCGCCGCGCATGGCCGTCGCGACGAACTCCTTCTCCGGATACAGCGGCCTGACCAGCTCGACATATGCGCTGTAGCCGACGATCACCGAGCTCTCCCGCAGTGCCGCCAGCGCGCGCGGCGTCATCTGATCCGCACCGCCCGGCCCGATTCCAACCACCCTGAGCATACGCAATTCTCCCTTCGATACCGCTTCGGCAAGGTCAAAATCCAACGCGGCTCGCGCGCGCCCGGCTGCCTTCCGGCTCCTCCCCGCCGAGTGCAGAAAACCCGCTCCGGCCCGCGCGAGCCATCCTTCCTTTGCATCCAAAATCCACAGCACGAACGCCGCCTGCACGGCTGCGCGACCGCACGGTCCAATCAGGTATTCCGTGCGGACGCGTCTGCGCGCACCGGCGGCGCGGCCCATCGCGAACCGCAATCGCATTCGCCGGCTTATCGGCCGGCGTGCGGCTCATTCAAACCAGCCGTCCCGCGCTTCGGACCGGCCGCGCGCCGTCCTTCAGCCGTCCCGATCCTCGAAGCGCACCTCGTGCGGGCGGCTCGCCAGCGCGACGGTCACGCCCTGCCGCACATGCTTTCGCAAAATGAGCCTTCCACCGGCTGCGACGGCCGCGCGCTCGCACACATTGTCCACGCCCGTCACGCGCAGCACGCGCTCGGAGGACGTAAACGCGCCGGGCACGGCGCGGAGCGCTTCTGCGGAGAAGAACTGTGCCGGCAGATTCAGCGATTCGCAAAAGCGCATGAGCCCCGCCTCGCCGCGCTTGAGATCGATGGAGGCAACCGCGCAGAGGCTCTCCGGATGCACGTTTGCCGACGCGAGCGCATCGCAGACGGCACCGTGAACCGCCTCCATCCCGATGCCCCGCCTGCATCCCACGCCCGCCACGACGATCCTCGGCACAGCCGTCACCGTCTGTGCGAACGGTTCCGTGCGCCGGATCCCGATGTACAGCCCAACCTCCGGCCATCCGCGCCCTGCGCCGCCGTCCGGTGGATCTCCCGCGCCGCGGATCCCGTCATCTGCGTCCCCTGCCGCGCACGGCACAGCGCGCGATTCCGCGTCCTCAATGCCAGGCGGCGCAATGTGCAAGCCCCCGTCCACATTGCCGGGCGCCTCCTCCGCTGCGCCGCCGCGCAGATTCCGCATCCCGCCGGACGCATCGCCGCGCGGCAGGCTGCCCAGGCCGGCTCCGTCCGCGCCGCCCTGCGCACAGTAGAGCCTGACGCCCTCGGGCAAGCCTCCGGCGATCGGAAATTCGCTGGCAAGCCCGACAAGCCGGCCTTCCAGCAGCGCCGCGGCAAACGCGCGCGCCGCCTTCGGATTGCACATCGCCATACCCTGATGGGCGATCCATTCATCCACGGAAAACCGTCCGTTGACGTCCGTGGCCGTCGAAACGACCGCCTGCCCGCCGGTCAGCGCCGCGATACGCCTCGCCAGACGGTTCGCTCCGCCGACGTGGCCGGACAGCAGCGAGACGGCATACCGCCCCGCTTCGTCGACCGCCACCACTGCGGGATCGGTCAGCTTCGAGCGCAGGCATGGCGCGATGGCACGCACCGCGATGCCCGCCGCGCCGACGAATACGAGCGCGTCCGCCGCGTCAAACCGCTCTCGCGTCCATGCGGCGACGCCGCCCATCGGAGGCAGGCCGCCCGCGGCGGCGCACCGGCCGGAAGCATAGGCGTTCGCCTCGTCGCCCTGCACGTTGAGCGACTGCGCCAATTCCGCCGCCAAACGCGCGCCGCGCGGCGTGAAGGACGCCAGTTCAATCCGCATCCGGGGCCGTCCCCTTTCGGAACATGTGTGTAAAGCCCGGGTCGTACAGAAGCGAGCGCTCGCAGCCGCCGTCCAGAAAGCCGCCGACCAGGATCATCGCCGTTCGAGCTGCGCCGGCCTGCCGGGCAGTCTCCGCCAGCGTGCCCACCGTACAGCGAAGCACCTTCTGATCCGGCCACGACGCCTTGTAGACGATCGCGGCGGGATCGTCCGGCGAATAGCCGCCCTCAACCAGCTCTGCGGTCAGCTCCTCCAGCAGTCCCGCGCTCAGGAAGATCGCCATGCTCGCGCGATGCGCGGCCAGCGCGGACATGCGTTCCTTTTCGGGCACCGGCGTGCGACCGGCCATCCGCGTGATGATGACCGTCTGCGACCGGCCGGGCAGCGTAAATTCCGCCGGAATCGCCGCCGCGGACGCGCAGAACGAGCTGACGCCGGGCGTGACATCATAGGCGATGCCCAGCGCGTCGAGCCGGTCCATCTGCTCGCGGATCGCGCCATAGATGCTTGGATCGCCGGTGTGCAGCCGCACCGTCGTCTGACCCTCGGCTTCTGCGCGGGCCATGCGCGCGACGACCTCCTCGAGCGTCATCGTCGCGGTGTTCAGGCAGTCGCAGCCCGGCTTCGCGCCGCTCAGCAGCTCTGGGTTGACCAGCGAACCCGCGTAAAGGATCACATCCGCAGATGCAATCAGCTTCTGGCCGCGCACGGTGATCAGATCCACCGCGCCTGGCCCCGCACCCACAAAGTGTACCATCACTTCTCCTCCTCTCGAAACTGCGCAAGCGCGGCCTCAAAATCCTCCGAGCGCGCGAGCAGTCCCCTCGCGTTTGTAAACAGCGCCACCGCCACCGGCCGGCCCGCGCGCGCCTGAAGGTTTGCCCGCACGGCCATGAGGATCGATTGGACCGTCTCCCGCGCGAGCGGCGAACCGGACGAGCGCCGCAAAGCCCCTTCGCGCCCCGCGCTGCCGGCCGCCTCAGCGCCCCACACACCTTCGCCGTCCGCAACTCCACACGGAGAGCAGCCGGGTTCCGCGCGCCGCGGCCTTTCCAGCACGTCCAGCGCGGCGTCGACCGTGGCGCAGCGCATCATCTGCCGCGCTTGCTCCCGGGTCGCGCCGCACATCGCCGCGTGCGCGGTCAGGATGTCCATCCGGCAGTCGCCGTACCGGGAATGGGTATTGAACACATTCCCGGCAAGCTTGACCAGCTTGCCGAGGTGGCCGGCCAGCAAAATTCGCTCGAAGCCGAGCTCCACACAGCAGTCGATCAGATCGCCGATAAAATTGGAACAGCGGATGGCGGCCTCTCCGGAAACGCCCCAATGATCTCGCAGGAAATCGCGGCCATAGTTGCCCGGCGTCAGCAGCGCCGTCCGCCGCCCGAGCGCCGCGCGCTGGCGCGCCTCGAGCCGGATGGAATCGACCATCGCCCGCTCGCTCATCGGCTCGACGATGCCGCTCGTACCGAGCACGGACAGTCCGCCGACGATGCCCATTCGCGGGTTGAACGTTCGCTTCGCCAGCTCCGCGCCGGCGGGAATGCGGATCACCACCTTCAGCCCCGCGTCCGACTGCGCCCGCGCGCACACGGCGCCGACCGCCGAGCGGATCATTTGCCGCGGCACAGAATTGATTGCCGCACTGCCGACCGGCTGGTCGAGCCCCGGCAGCGTCACGCGGCCGACGCCCTCGCCGCCTTCAATCTCTATGCCCGGCGCCCTGCGAAGCGACACGTCCGCCCAGATCTCGACGCCGTCGGTGACGTCGGGATCGTCGCCGGCATCCTTCCGAACCGCGCAGCTCGCCGCACCGGCACTCCGGGCACGCCCCACGACGGGGATGCGCACGCGTCCGCCCGCCGGCACGCTCAACTCAACCGCGTCCGGCGCCTCGCCCATCAACAGCAATTCCGCCGCCGCAGCGGCCGCAGCCGCCGCGCAGCTTCCGGTCGTCACGCCGCAGCGAAGCCGCCGGCCGTCAACCGCCACATATCTGTCCATTCCATCTCCCCGCTGTCCGCGCCAAACAAAAAGCGGCAAGGGCGGCTTCGTCGTTCTTCGAAGCGCCCTTGCCGCATACGCGAATGCGCCCGGCCATCCGCCGCGCGTCTGCACGCATTGCGAGGGGCACATCGCTCTTAACGGCAGCCCGAACCTCCGCCGGGCGCTTTTCAATCGAAAGGCGCTCAATGCAGAGCCATCCAGACCGCCGTGCGCGGGCATCCGCATGCGGATCCCGCCCAAGGCCGAAGAAAATTCGATGCGCATCTCTGTGGGCAGGTCTTCTGACTCAGACGCAGTGCCATCCCCGCCTTCCCAATCCGCAATGGATCAGTGGCCGCGCAAGCGCGCAGAGGAGGCTTCGTCAACACAGCAGCGGTCCTGTCGGGGAATCACACCCCGTTCCCTTTTCATCCGGCCGAGCCGGACACCCGCAGAGTCCCAATCTGAGATTCAGTATAGCACACCCGGATGGGAAAATCAAGGTGCAGCGCGTAAAAGCGCTGCATCTGCGCATTGTCCTCTGTATTTTCGTTACAAATACAGGGATGAGGCATAAAAAGAAGGGAGGCCAGGAGACAACCGGCCTCTTGAAATTCTGGGCGGCGGCCAGGAAGCATTGTTCCCACACGTTCTCGCTTCCAAGTATGCATGCATACGAAGATGGTTTTCTTTGGCCTTCGCGAAGGAGCGTTCAACGGTTCCCTTGTGCCCATCGTCCTCCCGGCCAGACGGCTTCTTCTCCAGCGCCTCTCGATCCCGATCGCGCACATCCAGCTCAGCCAGATACGCCTTGGACACCTTGCAACCTCCGCCAGCTTCCCCTTGCGCCTGTTTGCCATGGCTCCGATGTGCATCGAATCCACGCACAAAATCGCTCCGCGCGCCGGCCCTTTCGCCACGCATTGCCGCAGGATCTCGTTGAAGACCTGCCCTGCAATGTTGTTGTTCCGGAAGCGCCGCCGGTTCCGGCTGATCGCCGTCGCGGCCAGCGCCCCGCCCGTCGGTTCCAGTCCACAGAACCATTTGTGCGCGATGTTGCAGTTGCCCTCTCCTTCTGGCCACCTCTCCGGCTTTATCCCCTACAGGCATCCCACAAGCAACATCTGAAACAGGATCTCTCGGTTCACAGCGGTTCAGCCGTTATCTGCGCTGTACAGCGGCGCACACAGATCGCAAATGAAGCTGAAATCCACGGCGCGG
>NHCFR01400__coassemble_1169_pt1 | contig 14134 bp, 12 predicted proteins | sample NHCFR01400__metabat2_low_PE_007 | metagenome-assembled genome bin NHCFR01400 | reverse complement strand
GGAAGCGATTTTTGCTCTGGGAAATGGGATTTCCCGCCGCAAAAATCAGCACCCGCGCCCGACGCACATGTCGTCGGGCACGATTTTCATGCGAGCGGGCTGCAGCCCTCTCACGCTCTCCCGGGGGATTGGCTTCTGCGGACTTTCAACTTTTTGTGATGGGATTTTTGCGAGAGGGCTTTGCCCCTCTCCCCTTCGGGTCCTTTGACAGGCCGCCCCGCGCCCTTGCAACGGGGCGCGGTTTTTTGCGCGGAATCGCCCGCGCTTGCGCGCCATGGAAAAAGATGGTACAATGAAGGCGTTGCAACGAACCATTCTCTCAAAGCATCAGGGAGGTTATCGCTATGGAGGAGAACATTTCCCGCGAGCGTGCCGTCAGCGAGGTTCGCGGCATGGCGGAGCAGTTTGCGGAACTGTACTTTGCATTCGTGCGCGCGCTGCGCAGCGAGCTGGGCGAGGCGCGCGCGATGGAGGTCGTCCAGCGCGTGCTGTACGTCCGCGCCAGCGAGCGCGCCGAGAAGATGATCGCCCGCGCGGAGGCCGAGGGCATCGCCCGCACGCCGGAGAACATCACCCGCGCGTCGGACGTCCCCTATCTCGGCTGGGACGCCTCGCTCGGGCGCGACCACTGCCCCTACGGCAAGGCGTGGAACGCCCGTATCGCCGAATTCCCGTGGTTCCGGCCGTTCGCGCGGCTGTACTGCGACGTGACCGACACGACCATCGCCGAGGTCTTTACCGGCAACCACACGCACCAGCTGTATGAAAACGTCGTCCTCGGCGACGATCGCTGCGCGCGCCGCTACGACCCGGACCCGGACGTCGCGCGCGGCAAGCGCACCTATGCGCCGAAGGGAGAATGACATGGAGCGGAAATCCAACTACGAGGCCGTGCGCGAATCGTGGCGCAAGCGCTTTCTCGCAATGGACTGCACGGCTCTGGCGCGCCGGTTTCACCTGAAGCTGGACGATGACTTCCTCTACCTGACCTATTTTTCTCACCCGTGCGCAATCGACCGCCGCACCGCGCGCATCGCGCGGCTCGACCGCCCGGGCGCGGAGATCGGCTTCAACATGGAGATGACCTTCTTCAACATGTTCCACTACGCCGTCGAGAACCCGCGGCCTTCGGGCGAGATGGTGCCGTTTCGCAGCGTCAAGCGCGCCTATCCGTTCGAGAGCGCCTACCGAAGCTCGATTCTCGAGCCGCTGGCGCAACTGTTCACAGGCCGCGCAGACGCCCTGCAGGCGGCGTTCCAACGGCTCGGCGCGGAAAAGATCGCGCGCTGCGACGCGGGCGGGCGGCTCGATGTGATTCCCGGTTTGAAGCTGGACGTGCTGTTCTGGGACGGCGACGACGAATTCCCCGCGCAGGCAAACATGCTGTTCGATTCCAACATCACCGACTTCATGCACGAGGAGAACGTCGTGGGCGTGGCGTCCGACGCGGCGACATTCCTCGCCGAAGCCGCCGGCCTGCCCGCACCCGGCGAGTTGATGGGTGCCGAATTCTGAAAGCGCGCCCGCTTTCGCAGATCCGTGGATCGCAGCGTCCGACGTAACGGCCTTCCTCGCCGAAGCCGCCGGCCTGCCCGTCCCCGACGAGTTGATGGGCGCTGAATTCTGAAAGCGCGCCCGCTTCCACGGATCCGCGGAAGCGGGCGCGCCATCGTTTGCAGGAGAACCGGCGCATGGACACAGCCGATCCGGTGTCGGTTGAATTTCGCACGCGTCTGCCGCTGCTCTCCTGCGTCGGTTGCTTTTCTCGTCAGCTACAGCTCGCGCAAGCACTCCTACGACGTTCTCGAACCGGTTGTCCTTCACCCGCGTCCGCCGCCGTAGCTCGCCTACGCCGATTGGCTTTCGTCCGCGTCCGCCGCAGCACTCCCGAGCCAGCTGCTTTTCTCGTCAGCCGCAGCTCGCGCAGCCCTCCTGCGCCGGCTCCATCGGCGGCTGGCCAATCCAGCTGAGCGCTTCGTCGGCGTCCAGCGTGACGGTTCCGTCCTCGCGGACAAATGCCGGAATGCCGATGCGCCCCTCCGCGCGGATTGGCGCGAACACCTCCTCGCGGTCGCGCAGCGCGAGGAATGCCCGCAGGTTGGCGACATTTTCCGTGATCTCGACAAACTCCAGCTCCAGCCCGCGCCGCGCCATCAGCGCCTTGAATTCGCGGCAGCCGCTGCAAATCTCCGAACCATAGACCTTCATTGTGCTCGTCCTCCACAGATCGTTGGTGTCCATCGGAAAGCATGCGCTCTCCAATCGCATTCCCATTTTACCACACTTTCCGCCCATCAGCAAGCAGCGGAAAGGGCCGCGATGCCTCCACTCCCGTGCGCAAGACAGAAACATCGTCAGTCTACCGACGAACGCCAGCCACAATGCGTGCCTCTATCCGCGTGCCGGGCGGCGAACCGTCAACCCACCAGCAGTCGCCAGCCGCAATGCCCCCACTCCGTGCATAAGACAAAATGCCGTCGGTCCTCCGTCGGTCGCCGGCCGCGATGCGCGCCGCTATTCCGCGCGCAGGACGGCGGACCGTCAACCCACCAGCGGTCACCAGTTACAATACGCGCCGCTATTCCGCGCGCAGGGCGAATTGCCGTCAGTCCACCGGCGGTTGCCAGCTGTCGCTGCGGGCGGCGAAGCACAGGCGGATCTGGGCGGCGGTCGTCTTGTCCTCGGCGAGCTCGGGCAGTTCGTCGATTGCAAAGTAGGCGCTGCCGGTCGTCTCGATGTTGGGCTGGAATTCGCCGCCGAGACGGCGGCAGAGCACGATCGCCGTGCAGATGCCCTCCGCGCGGGCGGGCCGGTTGTGGCGGTTGTGCTCCTGCAGCGCAATCAGCTTGACGGTCTCGGCCTCGAGCCCGGCCTCCTCGCGCACTTCCTTGACGGCGTTTTCTGCAATGGAGAGGCCGACGTCGACCCACCCGCCGGGCAGCGCCCAGCGGCCGTCGCGCTCGCGGACGAGCAGGATCCGGTCGCCCTCAAAGATGGCGGCGCGCGTGTCGAGCTTGGGCGTCTGGTAGCCCGAGCCGCTGCAGAACAGCTCGCGCACGCGCGCAGGCTCCATGTCCGCCCCGGCGGCGAGGATCTCCGCGGAGATCTCGCGCACGCGCTGGAAGCGCTCGATGTCAAACGGATCTCTGGAATACGCCAGCCCCGCCTGCGCGATGAACTGCAGCTCGCGCGCCCAGCGCAGCCAGCGCGTGTCGCCGCCCTGGACGATGCCGGTCAGATCCTCCGGATGGATGGGGTAGTGCTCGGCGCGAATGGTCTCGCCGGGGCGGACGCCCCACTGGGCGAGGGCGAAGTCCACCCCCGCGGCGTGGGCCGCCTTCGCGTCGGTCGGGCTGTCGCCGACGTAGAGCGCCTCCTCCGGGCGAAGGTTCAGCCGCTTCAGGCAGAGCAAAATCGGCTCGGGATCGGGCTTGTGCCGCCGGGTATCCTCCACGCAGACGCGCGCGTCGATGTGCGGCATGACCGGCGCGAGCGCGGCATCGCCCTCGCACTCCAAAACCGTGCGCGAGGTCACGAGGCCCTGCCGGACGCCGAGCGCGTGCAGCGCACCGACGGCCTCGGCCGCGCCGGGAAAACGGGCGCTCCGGTGCGCGTCGCTGAGCCAGTGCCGGTTCCAGCAGGCCAGCCCGGCCTGCGGATCGGGATGGCCGATCGCGCGGAGCACGTCCATGCTCGTCCCGCGCATCGCCAGTTCGCACAGCTCCGGCGACGGCTCGGGATACCCCATTTCAGCCAGCGCATCCGCCAGCGACTCGACCACGGCGCGCTCGGAATCCACCAGCGTGCCGTCCACATCCCAGAGAACTCCCTTGTACTGCATAGCTGTCTCCTTTCGCATTCGGCTACCCTCGTCGCGGCGGCATCGGACGTCCCAGAGCGCCGCGCCCGAAAAAATCCACACGGGCAACCCCATGTGGATTCATTCGCGCCGGAAGGCACTTCTGGACACATCCCTTCCGGCCGGCGCTCCCGGAGGGATTGCGCGGGAAACCCCGCCGCAACGGGCAATTTTTCATCCGCCTTCGTCCAAAATATACCTGCGCAGGGCGGATGGAGAAGCGGCAAGTCCGCAATCCGCAGGCTTTTCACCGCCCTCCAGCACACCCTGCGCCGGGAATTACTCGGCGGCTTCCTCGGTGGGCGTCTCCCCGGCTTCCGCGGCGGGCTCTGCCGTCGCCTCAGGCGCAGCCGCGGCCTCGGCCCTGACGAGCGTATACTCAGCGGTCGCGCCGTCCGCCGCAGTGCGGAACAGGTGGATCGTGCCATCGTCGTAGAGGTAGATCGAGTCGCTGGTGCCGTCCTCATAGGCGACGACGAGCGCGTTGCCCTCCATGGCGCCCTGCGCGCTGAGCACGGAACCGCTCGCATCCACCGTCACGGCGCCGTTCTCGATCGTGCAGGTGAACTGCATGGCGATGGAATCGGCGGGGGCGTCCGCGCCGTCGATGGACAGCTGGCGCGTCCACGTGCCGTCAAGGCTCGCCAGCGCGACCGACGGGAGCGGCTGCGCCTCGGGCGCGTGCGAGGCAAAGGTCATGGTCATGCTGTCGATGGTGACGGTCAGCCCGTTCGCCTCCGTAAGCGAGAAGGTCAGCGGCGACTCCGCGCCGTCCGGCGTCGCGGTCAGCGCAGCGCCGTCGTAATTCCAGGTAAAGGTCATGTCGTTCAGGCCGACGAGCGCGCCGGTTCCATCCTCGTTGAAGGTCAGCGTCGCGACCATGTCCATGGCGGCAAAGGTCGCACCGGTGACCTCAAACGAGGTCAGATACCACGTTCCCACGGGGGTAAACGCAATGGACTCCGCCTCGGCCGCAGCTTCCGCCGTGGCTTCCGGCACAGCCGTGGCCTCCGTCGCAGCCGCATCCTCGGCCAGCGCCGGGACGCCGCAGGCAAGCATCAGCGCAAGAAGCGCGGTCAGCAGCTTTTTCATGAAAGTATACCTCCATACAGATCTCTGATGTGTTCGGGGCGATTCCTCCCCACTTGCATTATAGTGCAGGCGGCGGTGCATGTCAATGACTTTTCAGCGGCAATCCAGCGACAAAGTATCCCTCACCCGGGAGGGAAGCGAGACCACCCCAGGTGCGAGCCGGGCGCGCATTCCCCCCTCCGCGCACCGCAGATTTCGAGCGGGAGAAGCGAAAACTTTGCCCAGAGCGGAAGATTCTGCCATTCTGCTCAAGTGCGCCCCGCGAACGCCGGCCGTCCGCCCTTTTCGCAAAACACCGCGCCTCACGCGCCGCGCTTCTCCTCGGCGTCCGCCGCGCCCTCGCGGACGCCGTCGCGCCGCAGGACGCTCAGCACCGTGCCCAGCGCGCAGCGCAGATCGAACGCGAAGCTCATCCGGCGGACATACTCGCCGTCCAGCCGCGCCTTGACGTCGATGGGCAGCTCGTCGCGGCCGTTGATCTGCGCCCAGCCGGTCAGCCCGGGGAGGACGTCGTTCGCGCCGACGGCCTCGCGCGCCGCGATCAGGTCGTACTGGTTCCACAGCGCCGGCCTCGGCCCGACGAACGACATCTCGCCGCGCAGGATGTTGAACAGCTGCGGCAGTTCATCCAAACTCGACGCGCGCAGAAAGCGCCCCACCGGCGTGATGAAGCTGGCCGCGTTCTGCAAAAGGTGGGTCGGCGCGTCCTTCGGGGCGTCGGTGCGCATCGTGCGGAATTTGTAGATCATGAAGTGCGACCGATGGATGCCCACGCGCTTCTGCCGGAAGAACACCGGCCCCGGCGACGTCGCGCGAACGGCCGCGGCGATCATCAGCATCACCGGCGAGAGCACGATCAGCGCAACCAGCGCAATCGCGATATCCAGCCCCCGTTTGACGTGAACATACATCCCCATCGCCTCCGTAAATCTCCGCAATCCGAAAAGTCTGTTTTTCCCCGCGGGCAGTGCGTCCGGCGAGCGGTCATCGCGCCATCGCGCTGCACCTGCCGCTTTGATGAATGCCGCGCTGCCGAAGAAACGTCCAGCCAATCGTCCCCGCGCGCCGCGCCGCCGCTGTAAGAAGGATTGCGCCGGTGCATCCGGCCGCTGTCCCCGCGCGCTGCGCCTGCCGTTTTTGATAAACGCCGCGCAGTCGAAGCCGCCAACCGATCATTCCCCGCGCGCCGCCGCTGTGAAAAGGGTGCGCCGGTGCATCCGGCATCGCGCCGCATTTGTCGCTCTGGTCGCTCTGAGAAAGATCACTTCGACGCATCCGCTCATCGCGCCGCGCGTCGCGTTTGTCGTTCTGAGGAAGGCTGTGGCCAAAGCTGCGTCCAGCTGCCCAGCCACGCGTACTCCACCGCTTCCACTGCGAAAAGGGTGCGCCGGTGCATCCGGCCGCTGTCCCCGCGCGCTGCGCCTGCCGTTTTTGATAAGTGCCACGCAGCCGAAACCGCAATCAGCCACATGGGCATCGCTCTGCCACCGTCGCTGTGAGAAGGACAGTTGCGGTAATCCGCCCATTGCCGCGTTTATCGTTTCGGAAAAAGCTGTGCCGGATCTGCGGCCCGCGCGCCGCCGGTCACTCTGCGCGCGCGGCTGCCGTTCGGGTCAGGATGGCGCCGGGCACGCGCTCGACGGCCCTTTCGGCCTCGGCCTCCGTCTCAAACGCCGCGAACACGGTCGATCCGCTGCCGGACATCCGCACGAATGGCGCGCCGGCCGCGCGAAACGCCTCCATCGCCTCGCCGACGGCGGGCAGCAGCCGGATCGCAGCCGCCTCCAGCGAATTGACGGAGAACGCCTGTGCCCGGCCAAAATCGCGCCGCCGAAGCGCGTCGGCCAGCGCGAGCATATCGCCGCACAGCTCCCGTCCGGCGAGCCGCTCGCACGAAAGTCGCCCCTCTTTCCCCGCATTTTCCTCGCGCGGCGCTTCCGCGCGCCGGGATTGCACCCCGTCCAGCGCGGTTTCTCCATCCAGACGGCTTTCGCCGCTCGAGGAGGAGAAGGGCAATGCCGCTCCCCCGCCCTCCGAAATCTTCGGAGCCGCGGGAGACGCCTTCGCCCCGTCGGGCCGGTGCTCCCCGTCCCACGCGCGAAACACCGCCGCAGTGGACAGGCCGTCGCCGGGCGTGACCATCGCCAGCGGAATCGACGGGGCGTCCGGCAGCGGCGTCAGCCGTTCGCCAAAGCCGCCCACACGCGCCAGCCCGCCGAGGATGCAGAAGGGCACGTCCGCGCCGAGCTTCGCCCCGATCTCCATCAGCGCCGGCATTGGCAGGCGCAGGTTCCACAGACGGTTGAGCGCGAGGAGCGCCGCGGCGCAGTCGGCGCTGCCGCCGCCCAGCCCCGCGCGCGCGGGAATCCGCTTGGTCAGGCGGATGCGCGCGCCATTGCGCTGTCCCATGTAATCGTTGAGCGCGTTGGCCGCGCGGACGACCAGATTCCGCTCGCCGACGGGCAGCGGCTGGCCATCGACGGTCAGCGTCAGCCACCGGGCGCGCTCAAACGAAAGCTCGTCGCAGAGCTCAATGCCCTGCATGAGCATGTCCAGCTCGTGATAGCCATCCTCGCGAACGCCGAGGATGTTCAGCGACCAGTTGATCTTTGCGTGTGCTTCGCAGATGATTCGCATACTGCCTCCCCCGCGCCGCTCTGCGGCCGTTTTTCCCGAATGGACGAACCTTCGCGCGCCCGATGGTATCCGTCTTTGCGGAAAACTGACGGGATTTGCCGGACGAATTCGGAGATTTGCGCGCCCTGCGGTTTTTCCGCCCGTTTTCGCAGAGAACCCGCGAAATCCGCCGGGCAGACGAATTTTGTGCCCCGCAGATTTTCACCCATCTTCGCAGAGAATCGGTAGGGCTTGCCGGGCAGACAAATCTCCGCACTCTGCGGCTTCTCTTCACAGAAAATCTCGCGGGTTTCGTGACGCGAAGTCCAGAATTCAAACCGACAAACGGGCATCAAAAGCCCCGAACCTGCACTCGAGACTTTCAAGCGCTTCCTACCGCCATGTCTCCCGGTCTTCCTGCGGCTCCTCCGGCGGTTCGGCCGGGGCGCGCGGGACAGCCGCCAGAGGCGCGACGCCGTCGGAGGGCGCGGCATCTTCGGGCGAAAATTCCGCGCCGCACAGCGCGCAATACCGTTCGCCGCCCTGCCGCATCGCGCCGCAATGGGCGCAGTACTCCGCCTCGGGCGCGTCCGGCGCGTCGAGCACGGGCGGCGCTTCCGGCATTCTCCGGCCGCAGTTGGCGCAGAACCGCGCGGACTCGGGCTGCATGGCGCCGCACGACGGACAGCGAACGCGCTGCACCTCGCGCTCGCGGCGGGCAGTCAGGCGCTCGATGCGCTCCATCGCCTCGCGGACGCGGTCGACCAGCCCCGGCGGCACGTCCTGCGACGTCCCCGCGACCGACTCATAGTACGCGCGGCCGAGATCCGCCAGCAGGCCCTCCAGCTCCTCGCGCGCATCGCGCAGCTGGGCGGTCAGGCGGTTTGCATCGGAATCCTCCCTCCCGCGCTCCGAGCGCGAAGCGAGCTTCTTTCCCAGTTCATTCAAAAAATCCATCGCGATACCCCTCGCGCCCGGACATTCCGCATCCGGGCCGCCTTGTTCTTTCCATCTCTATCATAACCGTTTTGGCCGGAAAAATCAACCCCGCGCCGCTCCCTTCCACTCCTTTGCCGCCGCGCGAATGCAGAAAACCGCCGCCCGTCCCGCCTGCCTGCGGCGGGCGCGCAGAAGGGCGCTTCCGTGGCTTGACGCCCACCATAGTACCCACCGAATCGCCACACCATCGCGATAGAACCATTCCCGCGCGGCTTGACGTCCGCTGGATACCCTCGCCCATCCCCGTCAACGGGCGCGCAAAGGGATCGCCTCCTTCCGGCCGTTTGAAATCCTTGAGATGTCCTCTTTCTCGGATCGCGCGGCGGCTGCATGGACGCTGCGAAGCGCACACATCCCTTCGCAGATCACGCGGCAATCCCCTGCCAAGCTCATAGAAAAAGGAAATTCCGGCTTGACACGATCGCTTTATTGTGGTAAACTGTTAGGCATCAAACGCGACGACCGGGAAGAAGTAGGCCGGGCGGAGGTTTTCAGAGAGCTGCCGGAAGGTGCGAGGCGGCAACGGAAACCCGGGCCGAATACATCCCGCGAGCGGCGCACCGAACGGCGTTTTTTCGCCCGCGTAGGCTGCGACGGAGTTCGACCGTTAGCGCGAAGGGGTATCAACGGCATTGTCCGGCAAACCGGTAAAGGCGAATCGATGGCCGCATCTTTTCCGCAGATGGGCGGAACGGCGCTGGCGGCGATCCGGCCTTTGAAGCGGAAACCGCACAATCCGGGCGTACCCGTCGAGGGCGCGCTCTGCGAGGAGGCGCCGAACAGAGGTGGTACCGCGGCGCGTGGAATGCACGCCCGTCCTCTCGTGTCCAACGACGCGGAGGACGGGCGCTTTTTCGTCCTCCGAAACGAAGGAGGAAGAACGATGTTCATCAAACTCGCAATGCTGGTGGTCTTCTTCGCGGTCATGGTCGGCGTCGGGCTGTACTGCCGCCGCCACACGTCGGACGTCAACAGCTTCGTGCTCGGCGGGCGCTCGGTCGGCCCGTGGCTGACGGCGTTCGCCTACGGCACGTCGTACTTCTCGGCGGTGATCTTCGTCGGCTACGCCGGGCAGTTCGGCTGGCGGTACGGCATCGCGTCGACGTGGGTCGGCGTGGGCAACGCGCTGATCGGCTCGCTGCTGGCGTGGGTGATCCTCGGGCGGCGCACGCGCATCATGACGCGCCAGCTCAACAGCGCCACGATGCCGGAGTTCTTTGAAAAGCGCTTCGGCAGCCGCGCGCTGAAGATCGGCGCCTCGGCGATCATCTTCGTGTTCCTGATCCCGTACACGGCCTCGCTGTACAACGGGCTGTCGCGGCTGTTCGCCATGGCGTTCGACATCGACTACTCGGTCTGCATCGTCATCATGGCGGTGCTGACGGGCGTCTACGTCATCGCCGGCGGCTACATGGCCACCGCGATCAACGACTTCATCCAGGGGCTGATCATGCTGGCCGGCATCGTCGCGGTCATCGCGGCGGTTCTCGGCGAAAACGGCGGCTTCATGGCGGCTTTGCAGAGCTTGGCCGAGGTCAGCGATCCGGCAGTCACCGACATGCCCGGGGCGTTCGCGTCGTTCTTCGGGCCGGATCCGTTCAGCCTGCTGTGCGTGGTGGTGCTGACGTCGCTGGGCGTGTGGGGCCTGCCGCAGATGCTTCAGAAGTTCTACGCCATCCGCTCCGAAAACGCCATCAGCAAGGGAACGATCATCTCGACGCTGTTCGCGCTGATCGTCGCCGGCGGCTGCTACTTCTTAGGCGGCTTCGGGCGGCTGTACTCCGACCGCGTGGACATCGCGGCCAATGGCTACGACTCCATCATCCCGGCGATGCTTGAGAACCTCTCGCCGGCGCTGATCGGCGTGATCGTCATCCTGGTGCTGTCGGCATCGATGTCGACGCTGTCGTCGCTGGTGCTGGCATCCAGCTCGACGCTGACGCTGGATCTGATCAAGGACAACCTCGTCAAGGACATGGACGAGCGGCGGCAGGTGCTGGTCATGCGGCTGCTGATCGTCGTGTTCATCGCGATCTCCGTCGTGCTCGCCATCGTGCAGTACCGGCAGAACGTGACGTTCATCGCGCAGCTGATGGGCGTGTCGTGGGGCGCGCTGGCCGGGGCGTTTCTGGCGCCGTTCCTCTACGGCCTCTACCTGCGCCGCGCGACGCTCGCCTCGGCGTGGGCCAGCTTTGCGTTCGGCGTGGGCGTCATGCTCGTGAACCTCTTCGCCCCGCAGGTGTTCCCCGCGTGGCTGCAATCGCCGATCAACTGCGGCGCGTTTGCGATGCTCGCGGGGCTGGTGATCGTCCCGGTGGTCAGCCTGTTCACGCCGAAGCCCGACCGCGCCATCGTCGACCACGCCTTCGCCGGCTACGCCCGCGAGGTCGTCGTGCCCGCGAGCGAATCCCTCGGGGAGGATTCGGAAAAGCGCTGAGCGCGCGCCGAATCCCATCCCGAGTCGCGTGCCCATTTGCCGTCATTTGCGCGCCGGGGGTTTTCCGCCTTCGGCGCCTTCCCATTGCAGCCATTTCAAAAGCCCGGCAAAGAACTCCCTGCGAAAGAAAAAATCCGCCATTTCAAGCGGATTTTTCTGGATTCGAGACAAATTCGCGAAGCGCCGCTGCGTCGGGAATTCGCAGTGCAAAGGCTGTGAGAAGGACGCTGAAACTGCATTTCAGGGAATTCTCAAGCACTTCATCCCAGACCCATTTCAGCCGGCAAAAGCCCTCCGCCGCGCTTCACGCATCGCCCGCGGACTGCCGCGCCACGGTCAGGCACAGCGCACCGTCCTCCTGCGCTTCGACCCGAACGCTGATGCAGGCGTCGCGCGGAGCCCGGCCAATCGGCGCGAGCGGGGCAAGCTGTCCCGTCCAACGCCCTTCGCGCGCGGTCATTGTCTCCCGCAGAGCCGCGCGGCCGGACGGATGGACGAGCAGGAGAAACGCCTCGATCAGCGCGGAAACGCCTCCTTCGGGCAAATCATCCGCCCAGATGAACGCACCCCGGCCGTCGCGAACGCTGTAGCCATTCCGGCCGGGATCGACCGCAATCGCAACGGGACAGCACCTCAAGCATGCTTCGAGCGCCGCCGCAGTGTCGTTCTCCGCCCATTCTTCCACGCCATTCCCCTCCGTCCCCATCGAGCGGGCGTCAATCCGGCTCAATGATCTTGCCCAGCACGACAAACCTCGCTCCTTCAAACGAGTACGCGCAGGTGGACAGCAGGAGCATCCGGTCGCCATACTCGACCGTGACGCCGGTTTCATAGCCCGTAGCGGACACGGCGCGGCGCACAAACGAATCAAACGACGCCTCGTCCGCAAACGAGGTCGGATAGCCGAATGCATATCCATCGACGGTGTAAGCGGCAAATACCGCCACATCGCAATCCCCTGCCGGCGTATAGAGCCGGATCACCGGATGCTCGCGATAGTAATCCTCGCTTCCATATTCATCGAGATCGCCGAACATCGATCCGCTGCGCATGTGGTGCCCGTGCAGGATGCTGACCCCATCGGAAAAATCGCCCGAATTCGCCTGATCGAGCATGATGGAACCGGCCGAGTTCTGCGTGCCGTCGGCGAGATGGTTCAGGTAGAACTCGTTGTCCTCCCCCTGCACGATGGGATAGTCGATGACCGTCCCCTCGATGCGCAGCCAGCCCACGACGTCCGGACACGTCTCCCAAATTGCGCCGAAGTCAATCGCGGAAACCGGCGCGCCGTCCTGCGCGACGCTGGCCGCCGGCCCAGCGCTCTCTTCGGGCGCGGGCAAATCGGCGTCCTCCGCGGACGCGCCTCCGTCCGCGGGCAGACTTTCCTCCGCCTGCCCGCCGCTTTGAGCCGCGCGCGGGGTTTCATCTGCCAGGACCGCGGCTTCTGCCTCGACCCGCGCGGCCAGCGCGGCGTAAAAATCGTCGCCGGCCTGGCGCTCCATCAGCTCCTGCGCGCCGAGCCGGACAAAACAGGCCGCCCCGGCGATGCAGGCCAGCAATGCGAAGGCGGAGAGGACGCGCCTGCCTCTCCGCCTCCTTGCACGCTTTTTATTCGTCCCCATTGCCGTCCTCGTCCCGCCTGAGCAGCGAGCGGGCAAAGAATCCCGCCGCGACCAGCAGCAGGGCGCCGCCGCCCATGTAGTACAGCCAGCGGTCGCTGACGCCGGTGGGCGTGATGTCGCCGGGTTCGGTGGTCGGCGCAGCGGTCGGCACGATCACCTTATAGGCGTTGTGGAACACCGCCTTGTCCGTCTTCTCCACCGCGCCGTCCTCGCGCAGCGCGACCTCCACGGCCAGTCCGCCGCCCTGCCCGGCGTTGATGACGCTCACGGTCAGCGAATAGGTGCGCGCGTCGTAGGTGCAATCGGCATTGCTTCCGGCGACCTGCGCGATGGTATAGGTATAGATCCCCAGCTTGTCATAGGTAATCTCCGGGAAGGAGGCCGCGCCCGCGCCGGTGATCTCCAGATCATAGCTTCCGCCGGTCTGTCCGCCGGGCATCGGGTTGGCGCTGTCGTCCGCCGTCAAGCGGATCGTATAGGCTTCCGCGGGATCGGGCAGCGTGCCCTCCAGCGTAATCTCGGCGTCGAGCTGCACGGTCAGCCCGTTCGCCGCCGCAAGGGCGGGAGACATCATCGCCGCCAGGCACAGAATCAGAGCCGCAAGGGTGAGCAAGATCTTGGAAAAGCTCGATTTCATGGTTGAACATCCTCCCTGTCTTCCTGGCGGTAGTCGTTCATGGCGGCCAGGACAATGGTTCTCGCGTCGGTAAACTCATAGGAGCAAGTGCTGAACGCCAGCACCTGCGGGTTCTCGCCGGCCTCAATGCGCTCCCTGAGCCGGGCGATGGCCTCGGAATCGCTGTTGAGCGCCTCCGCTTCCGCGAAGTCCAGCAGCCCTTCGACGCCTGTATCCCATGTAGATGGGTTAAAAATCCTATCCTCCGAGGCGCTGACCAGCAGGCATGCGAATACCTCCAGCGAATACGCCCGGCTGGGCAGGATGAGCGTTCCCGTTTGGTTCTCCTCGAAGAACTCCGCGTCCTTGTAGAGGTCCAGATCGCCGAACATGCCGCTGTTCTCCATGTGATGGCCGTACAGCAGCGAATAGGGATCGGCAAAGCCGGAATCATTGCGGGCGTCCAGAAAAATGCTGCCCGCGAGGGCAAAATTGCCGTAGACGTCGGTGTTGATGTAGTCCAGATTGGTCTCGCCCTGCAAGACCGGGTGGTCGATCTTCGTTCCGTCCAGCGTCACCCACGCGCGGACGTCCTCGTTGATCGCCAGAAGTTCGCCGAACGTGGGGCCGGACTCCTCCCCTTCGGCTTCGGTAATCTGCGGCTTCAGGTGCAGCAGTTCTTCCTGCACGTTCTCCGCCGCGGCGTAAATCTGGTTGTTGTCCCAGAGGCAGTAGGCCGCGTAGCCTCCCGCCACGACCAGCGCAATGGCCACGGCCAGGCTGATCAGGCCGTTCGCCAGCTTCAGAAAGGCTTTCGACATGGGCGCCTCTCCCTTCGCTCGCCGGCGGGCGCGCCCCCGGCCGGGGCCGGGGGAGGTTCCGCCGCGGGAATC
>NHCFR01400__coassemble_1148_pt1 | contig 14378 bp, 11 predicted proteins | sample NHCFR01400__metabat2_low_PE_007 | metagenome-assembled genome bin NHCFR01400 | reverse complement strand
AGGATGTTTCACGTGGAACATTTTGGGAGGTCAGGATGGCGCGAACGAAAAAAAACGTTCCAAAGCCGCGACGGCGCTTCGGACTGTGGATTGGCCTGGCGCTCGCTGCGGCCATCGTCGGTTTTCTCGTCTGGATGCACCTGTGCGCCCGGGTCGTGCACGTCCGCTATGCGGAAGTCCATCTGGACGACCTGCCGGCATCGTTTGACGGCACGACCCTCCTGTACGTTTCCGACGTCGATGTCTGCGGACTCAATAAGCCATGGCAGGCGGCCAGGACGATCCAGCGGCTGCAGGCGCTCGAACCCGACGTCCTTCTGCTGGGCGGCGATTATGCATCCGCCGATCTGCTCGACCGGCTGAACGGGCACACCAGCGCGGAGGAGTCCGCCGCGCGCGGCAGCTTCTTCGCCGGTCTCGCCGGTTTCAACGCCCCGCTGGGCAAGCTCGCCATTTCCGGCGATGGCGACGGCGATGCTTCGCAGCTCGCCCTGCAGATGTCCGCATCGGGCATTCAGTTGATCGACGGCGGCGCGCAAATTCTCGACAACGGCACCGATTCGCTCGCCATCGTCGGGTTGGGCAGCCAGCCAGCCGACGTCACCGCAATCGCCTCGCAGTTCTCCAGCGCCGACTGCGTCCTCGTGCTCGCACACTCGCCGGATCAGCTGATCGGCGTCCAAATCGCCGAGGCCGCAGACGGAGGCGCGTGGGCCGACCTCGTCCTCGCCGGACACACGCACGGCGGACAGGTCAGGTTGTTCGGCCGGACGGCCCTGAGCCTGACCGAAATGGAAGAGCGCTACCTCGCCGGATGGTACGATGGCGACACCCTGCCCGTGCTCGTCACGCAGGGGCTGGGATGCGAGGGCGCGAATTTCCGGCTGGGAACGCAGGCGGAGGTCTGGTTCATCACGCTTCGGACGGGTTCGAGTGCGTCTGGCGAAAGTGAAGGCGCGTCGAGCCGTTGAGGCCACGACGCCGCCTGTGAATTCTGCGAAGCGCGGATTTGCCGCCGTTCGTGACGTACTGGGCGCAAATTCTCGACGCTGCGTCTCAAAACGGACGAAACTCCCGCCAAAATCGGCGAGAATCGCGGGAAAGCAGGCTTTGCCTTGAACAAGCCCTTCGCCGCATGGACGCTTCGATTCTGCGATGTTTCACGTGAAACATCGCGATTTTTCAGCGATCCTGCCGCCTTGGGTCGAAATTCTTGCCGGATTCTCGCGAATCCTGCAATGTTTCACGTGAAACAAACAACGGAGGGATTCCATGGAATACATTTGCTCGGACTGCCCGCGCCAGTGCAATGCGCTGCGCAGCGCAAGCGGAGGCGGCTTCTGCCGGATGCCCGCCGAGCCGGTGCTCGCCCGCGCCGCGCTGCACTTCGATGAGGAACCAGTCGTCAGCGGAACCCGCGGCTCCGGCGCGGTCTTCTTTTCAGGCTGCGCGCTCAAGTGCCGGTTCTGTCAGAACTACGAAGTCTCGCATCACAACTTCGGCAAGCCGGTTTCCATCGCCCGTCTGCGGGAGATCTACTTCTCGCTGATCGATCAGGGCGCGCAAAACATCAACCTCGTCAACCCGACGCACTTCGCCCGGGCGATCCTCGCGTCGCTGGAGGGCGGGCTGCCGGTTCCCGTCGTCTGGAATACCGGCGGATACGAGCGCGTCGAGACGCTTCGGCAATTCGAGGGCAAGGTGCAGGTCTACCTGCCGGACCTCAAATACATTCGCCCGGACGCGGCGCGGCGCTACTCCGGCGCGGCCGACTACTTCGATTTCGCCGGCCCCGCGCTCAAGGAGATGCTCCGGCAGACCGGCCCGGTGCGCATCGGCGAGGACGGGGCGATTCAGTCGGGCGTCATCGTCCGGCACCTGATCCTGCCCGGCAGGACGGATGAATCCATCGAAATCCTCGATTGGATCGCCGAAAACCTCCCCGGCGCGTGGGTCAGCCTGATGGCGCAGTACCTTCCGTTCGGCGACGTCGCGGGCGTGGACGAATTGAACCGCCGCCTCACCGAGGAGGAATACGACCGCGTCTGCGACCACCTCTTCGCGCTCGGCCTCGAGGACGGCTTCGTGCAGGAACTCTCCTCGTCCGATGAAAAATACATCCCGCCCTTCGACCTGACGGGCGTGTAAACCCAGAAAATCTACGGAGGAATGCAATGGAACTTCGCTTTTCGCCGCTGTTCAGCGGTTCGAGCGGAAACGCGCTCTACGTCGGCTGCGACGGCGCGCACCTGCTCGTCGACGCCGGCGTCTCCGGCACGCGCGTGGCGCAGTCGCTCGCCGGAATCGGCGTTCAGCCAGGCGAACTGAACGGAATTCTCGTCACACACGAGCACATCGACCACATTCGCGGCATCGGCGTGCTTTCGAGAAAATACGACCTGCCCATCTTCGCCACGCCGGGCACATGGGCGGCCATGTCCGGCAAAATCGGCGCGATTTCCGAGAAAAACGTGCGCGTTTTCGATCCGGAGGTAAATTTCTTCATGGGGCCGATCGAAGTCGTGGCGTTTCCGACGCCACACGATGCGGCCGAGCCCGTCGGCTTCGCGTTTGAACTCGACGGCGCACGCCTCGCGGTGGCGACGGACATCGGCTGCGTGCGCGACAGCTGGGCGAAATACGTCCTCGGCGCGGACGCCGCCGTGCTCGAATCCAACTACGATCCCGACATGCTTGACGCCGGGCCCTATCCGTATGAGCTGAAGAAGCGCATCCGCTCGCGGCGCGGCCACCTGTCCAACGACGACGCCGGCGGCTTTGCCGTGCGGCTCATCGAGCAGGGCACGCGGCAAATCGTGCTCGGCCACCTGAGCAAGGAGAACAACTTCCCCGAACTGGCGCTGAAGTGCACTGAATGCGCGCTCCGCCAGGCGGGCATCGAGCCGGATCAGGATGCGCGCGTCTGCGTCGCCCAGCGCGATATGACGACGGGAATTTACAGCGTTCGCTCGGAATTTCGGTAAGGCTTTGTGAATATATATACATATCCAACATTGCAGATGAAGGAGGAATGTCCATGAAACAGCGCCTGCGCCCCGGCATGATCGCCGTTCCCGCCGCTGCGCTGATCTGTGCGCTCGCGAATCGCGGAGGCGCTTCGCTCGCGCTCGCAGCCGCAGCGCTCTGCGGCATCGTGCTCTCACTCGGCGCCGGCGGCGCGCTGCGGCGGGCGTCCGGAAAGCTGACCTCCCGGCAGAGGTTCCTCGGCGCGGGAATCTGCGCGCTGTGCATGGCGGCGTTCGGCGCAATCGCCGGACAGGCGCTCGCATGGCCGCTGTTCAACGGCCTGTCCGGGATCGCCGCCGGAGGGCTGAAAGATCTCGGCCTCGCAAATGCCGACGGACAACCCCTCGCCGCCGCGTGGGCAAAACTGCTCGGCGTCGCGGAGGAAGGCGGCCAGATGGCGCCGGACATCGCAGTTCTGAGGGCGTGGCTCGGCGCGGGCGCGGGATTCGCAGCCGGGCAATGCGTCTGGGCTATGCTCGAAGGCCGGGGTTCGGCAAAGTTGGCTCATGCCTTTGACGCGGTCACATTCGCCGCGCTGACCTGCGCGCTGCTCGCGGACGGAAGCGCAAAATCGGCGCTCGCATGCGCCACCGGCGCGCTTCTCGTCGGGCTGATCGCAATTTTCGCCATCGAACTGCGTTCCAAAGGCGAGCGTCCCCGGCGAAGCGCCGCGCCGCTTCGCGAAATTCCCGCCGCGCTGGCACGACAGCTGCTCTATCCGGCGCTCGCTGCGCTTCTGATTGCGCTGCAAACCGGATTTCTCGAAAAGCCGATGGGACACGCACTGCTGATCGCACTGCTCGCCGGTTGGACAGCCGTCGAATTCCTGCGGCCCGCGTATCGCATGGAGCGGGAATCGAGCTTGACTCTGAGGATAGCCGCCACATATTCCGCACTAATAGTATCGATAATTACACTATTGTGGAATATATTGAACCCGGTTTCGCACATAACCGACGGCATTGCCTGCGCCGCCTGTCTGGCCGCGGGGTGTTTGCTCGCGCTCAGCGCCGTCTGGGAATGGAGAACGGTTTTCGCCGAAGTCTTCCTGCTGGCTGCAGCTTTCGGCACTTCCGCGGCGGTGGGATTCGACCTCGTTCCCGCCGGATTGCCCGCCTTCATTGCAGGAATCCCGCCGCTTGCCGCCTCGCTCCTCGCCGCGATCCTCGCCTCCCACGGCCTGCCCCGCCGAATTCACGCTCTGCGCGCCCAGCGCCGGATGCACCGCGCGAAACGCGCCGATCGATGAAACGTGCTTGCCACAATCACCAGCTGAGGCGGTCAAAGCGCGCGGCAAGCCGCTCAATGAAAAGTACCTGCCGCCAGCGGTACTGGGGCGATCGAAGTCGAAAGCCGCGCCACTCGCTGAAAAAGCCCCTGTCGCCAGCGCTGCTGAGACGATTGCTCCTGCCACAATCACGCCTGAGGCAATCAAAGCGCGAGAGGGCCGATGCCCTCTCGCGCTCTTCTTTCACAACTTGATCCACCGAAAGCGCCATTCAATCCCGAATGAAGCTTATTTTTATTCATCAATATGAATAATTATTGAATCTGATCCGACGCGCGGATGACCCAGAAGCCCGCCGTTCGCGACACGACTTCGGCCTCTGAAAAGATCTCCCTCAGGTACTTCAGCGCCGACGGCGCGCCCTGCTGCTTGCGGATGACGATATACAGCTCGCCGCCCGGCCTCAACCGCGCCTTCGCATCGGCAAACAGGGCGTAAATCGCCGCCTTTCCAGCCCGAATGGGCGGGTTGGTGACGATCATGTCAAAGTCGCCCGGCACGTTCTCGAATCCATCCCCATCGAACACCTGTGCGGTTACGCCGTTCTGTGCGAGGTTGTGGCGCGCCAGCTCCGCCGCGCGGCGGTTGATGTCGGTCATGACGATCTCCGCCTTCGGCCAGCGCTTGCCCATCAGCACGCCCACCGCGCCCCAGCCGCATCCGAGGTCGAGCACGCGCCCGGCGGGTTCGGGAAGCGCCTCGAGGAGCGCGCGCGTGCCGGTGTCCAGCCCGTCGCGGGAAAACACGCCGGCGTCGGTCAAAAATTCCGCCTCGACGCCCAGCGCCGAACAGCGAACGGTGCGGAAATCGTGCTCGGAACCGGGATTTTCGGTATAATAGTGGTCACTCACGGCCTTCCCCTCCCCCCTATTCTTCGGACAGTCCGACCAGTGCGCGCAGCCCTTCGACCTCCTTCGGAGTCAGCGGCCGGTACTCGCCCGGCGCAAGGCCCGGATCGAGCGAGACACAGCCGATCCGCTCGCGAAACAGCGATTCCAGCGGATGGCCGACGGCGGCGAACATACGCTTCACCTGATGGAACTTCCCCTCGGTGAGCGCCGCGCGCGCGGCCGAGCCGGAATCGGAGGCTTCGACGATCTCGAGCCGCGCGGGCTTCGCCACGAAGTCGCCGAGCGGCACGCCTTCGGCAAACGCGCGGACATCGCCATCGTCGAGCCGCCCCTCGCAGCGCGCGAAGTAGACCTTCTCCGCCTTCCACCTGGGCGAAATCAGGCGGTGGGCGAGCACGCCGTCGGTCGTCAGGAGTACCAGCCCGCCGACATCGCGGTCGAGCCGTCCCACCGGGCCGAGCCCGCGCCGGCGCAGCCGCTCGGGCAGCAGGCCGACGACCGTCGGAAAGCGCGCGTCCTCCGTGGCCGTGACGACGCCGGCGGGCTTGTTCACCATCAGATAGAGATCAACTTCGACCTCGAGCGGACGGCCGTCCAACCGCACTTCGGCGATTGCAACGCGCGCGGCGGCGTCGCGCACCACTTGCCCTGCGACCTGCGCCCGCCCCGAAGCAATCGCGCGGCGCGCCTCGCTGCGGGTCATGCCCGCCATCGACAGCAGCTTGTCCAGCCGAAAGCGCTCGTCCATATTTCCTCCCCAATAATCTGAATTTTTACTCGTGCACTCAGAGGGCCTCTGAACGCGCCTGAGCCGGCAATAGGTTTCCCTGCTTCTTGCCGGCTGTCGGCGCAAAACCTGCGAATTTCTTCGCAAAATGAATGGAGAATTGCACAAAAGCGCGGTTTGCCGATTTCAAACGAATTCCAGCCGCAGCGCGGAATGGCCATAGGCGCCCGTCCAACAAGCCGACTGCGTGAAGGTTTCGCGCCATCTTCGGCAATCGGACGCCGCACAGACGTCCCTGCATGTCCACCGGCGCGCCTGCAGCAAATCCGTTGGGCGCGCCTCACTTGCCGACGCAGAAGCGCGCGAAGATCTCGTCGATCAGCCCTTCGGTGGGATGTTCGCCGGTGATCTCGGACAACTTCTCGCGCGCCGCGCGCAGGTCGAGCGCGGCGATATCCACCGGGCATCCGCCTTCTAATGCCCGCAGCGCGCCCTCCAGCGCCTCTGCGGCCTCCGCAGCGAGCTGCAAATGGCGCTCCACGGTCAGGCTGTCCTCGCTGCAATCGCGCGCCAGCCGGCCCTCCAGCGCCTTCACGAGCGCATCCACGCCCGCGCCCGTCGCCGCCGACAGCTCCAGCACCTCCGCGCGCGTCCGCGCGCGCAGGTCGCCCGGCGCGATTTGGGCAGGCAGATCGGCCTTGTTCAGACAGACGAGCGCGCGATCATCGGCCTCGTCCAACAGCTCGGCGTCCTCGGGCGCGAGCGGTTCGGAGGCGTCGATCACGATCAGCACGATGTCCGCGCGGCCGACGGCGCCCCGGGCGCGGTCGACGCCAATGCGCTCGACGGGGTCGGCCGTCTCGCGCTGGCCGGCCGTGTCGGACAGCTCGGCGACGACGCCGCCAATGCAGATCCGCTCGGTCAGCACGTCGCGCGTCGTGCCCGGCACGGGCGTCACGATGGCGCGCTCGGCGTTGAGCAGCGCGTTCATCAGCGACGATTTGCCGACGTTCGGCCGCCCGGCGAGCACGATGCTCGCCCCCTCGCGCAGCAGGCGCGCGGCATGGGGATCCGCCCGGCGGCGCAGCTCGGAGAGGATTTCTCGCACGCCCGCGGAGACCTGTTCCGCGGCGACGGCCTCGTCGATCTCCTCGGGAAAGTCCGTGCTGGCCTCGATGAGCGACAGCAGGTCGAGGATGCGCGCCGAAATTTCGCGCACAAAGCCGGAGACGCCGCCCTCGAGCTGCCGGACCGACGCCCTTGCCGCGGCCTCGGAGTTCGCGCTGACGAGCTGCATGACCGCCTCGGCGCGGCTTAAATCGATCCGGCCGTTGAGAAACGCCCGCTTCGTGAACTCGCCGGGCTCGGCCGGGCGCGCGCCCAGCTCCAGCACACGGGCAAGCGCGCGGCGCGCGGCGACCGAACCGCCATGGCACTGAATCTCGGCGACGTCCTCGCGCGTATAGGTGCGCGGCGCGGGCAGAAAGACCGCCATGGCCTCGTCGATCACCGCGCCCGCGGCATCGACCACGCGGCCATAGGTCAGCCTGCGGCCGGCCATTTCGCCCGACGCGGGCGCAAACGCCCCTTCGAGGATCGCGCGCGCGCGAGGCCCGCTGACCCGCACGATCGCAATGCCGCCCTCCCCGCGCGCGGTCGCGATGGCGGCGATGGTGGAATCGTCCTGCATATTCGCGCTCCTTGATTTGCTTGATTCGGACAATCTCGATGAAAAACAGCTCCCGGCCAAAATTCCGCAAAAAGGCGAAGCCCGATCCGGCGTCTTTGAAAGAAAGGCGCCGTTTCGTGCGGATTTTCCGTCCATTTCGGCCGAAGAATGCCCAAGCCTCAGCGAAGCCGGGAATTCGCGGCGACAAACGCGCACAGAGGGCCTGGATGCTCTCCGAAACCTTCATGCGCGCAAATGCGCCGAGTTTGGAAACAGGCCAGTCGGCAACGGCCTGTGCTTCTTCCGCGCCGCGGACGCGCCGATTTGGGGCGCAAACCCTCCGGCTTCCAAGCGTTCAGGAAAGCCGGTTTCCAAATCTCTTTTCGGGATCTCCGCCGGGCGCGGCTGGATCGCATTTCATCCTCGCCGATTTTGGGAAGAAGGCCTCCGCCTTTGAGAAAACCGCTCCCCAAAAGCGCACTTCGCTTGAACCCTCAGCCAGACATGCGGCGAAAACCGGCGATCCGCCCGCTCACGCGCTGGTCGCCGCGGTGCGGACGGGCAGCACGAGGTGCAGGTAGTCGCGGTCGTCGACCGGCGTGATGACGCACGGGCTGATGGCGTTGTTGAAGTTCATCTGGATGCGCTCCGCGTCGATGTAGCGGACGACGTCGGTCAGGTAGCGCACGTTGAATGCGATCTTCAGATCCGCGCCCTCCTGGTCGATTTCGAGCTCCTCATGAACGTCGCCGATCTGGGAATGCGCCTCGATGACCAGCTGGCCGCCGCTGACGTTCAGCAGAAGCAGGTTGTTGTTGCCCTCGCGCGCGATCAGCGCGGCGCGGTCCACGCAGCGGCGCAGCGGCTCCAGATCGAGCGTCGCGCGCGTGGCGAAGCTGGTCGGCAGGATCTGGCGGTAGTTGATGTATTCCCCATCGACCAAAATAACGAATACTTCCGTCCGATCCAACCGGATGTGCAGCTTGTTGCCCTCGAAGGACAGCTGGGCGAACGCATCCTCGTCCCCGCTGAGCAGCTTGCCGATGTCGCCCACCGCGCGGCCGGGGATGATGGCGGAGACCTTTTCCAGCACGTCGGAACACTTTGCGCGCTTGAGCGCCATCCGGAAGCCGTCCAGCGCGACCATGGTCACGTCGCCGCCGGAGATCTCCAGATAGCAACCCGTGAGCACCTCGCGCATGTCCTCGGCCGCGATGGCGAACTCCGTCTTTTGGATCATGTCGCGCAGCATGTCCTGCGGAAGCGAAATCTGCCGCTCGCCGTCGACGCGCGGCAGCGCCGGATAGAGGTCGGCGTCCTGCCCGGCGACGTTCAGCCGCGAGGCCGCCGAGCGAATGTGAAAGACATACCGCTCGTTCATCGTGATGGTCACGTCGCCGGAGAGCCGGCGGATAATTTCATTGAACAGCTTGCCCGGAACGACGCCGCGCCCCCGCTCGGAGATCTGGGCGTCGATCCGCGTGACGATCGTGATGCGCTCGTCCGAGCAGGTCAGCACGACGGCGTCCTCGTCGGTCTCCACCAGCACGCCCTCCAAAATGGGGTTTGGCGTCTTGGCCGCCAGCGCCCTCGTGGCGATTTGCAGCCCCTCGATCAATCGTTCGGCCGGACAGGTGAATTGCATTTGCACGCGCCTCCCATAAAGCATTGGTTGCAGTAGTTAATATATAAGGTCGTAGTCGTAGTAGGGGCGGGGAAAATGTGGAAAAACGTCGAATCCCCTGCCGCGCAGGGGAAAGGCCGTCCACAGCGGCTGTGGAAATCCCGCCCAAAACTCCGCGATTTTCCACAGGGGGCTTTTTTACGCGCTCTTGACCAGCTCGATCAGCTCTTCGATGCGCTTGCGAAACGCGATGTCCGACTTCATCTGCTCGGCGACCTTGTCGCAGCTGTGCATGACCGTCGTGTGATCGCGGTTGCCGAATTCGCGGCCGATGTTCGTCGTGGACAGGTCGGTCAGCTCGCGGCAGATGTAGATCGCCACCTGCCTCGGCACGGCGATTTCGCGGTTGCGCTTCTTGGAGAGGATGTCCTCCGCCGAGATGTCGTAGCGGCGCGCCACGGTGTCGATGATGATCTTCGGCGTCACCACGCGGGTGTCCTGCGTCTGCACCAGCGAATCCAGCGCCTTGGCCGCCAGATCCATCGTGATGGCGTAGCCCAGGAGCTTCGACTGCGCGAACACGCGCGTCAGCGCGCCCTCCAGCTCGCGGATGCTCTTGTCGAAGTGCGCGGCGATGTACTCCGCCACGTCCGCGGGCAGGTCGATGTTTTCCTCGTCCGCTTTCTTGCGCAGAATCGCCACGCGCGTTTCAAAGTCCGGCTTCTGGATGTCCACGATCAGCCCCGAGCCGAAGCGCGAGCGCAGGCGCTCCTCGATGGTCGGCAGTTCGTTCGGCGGCCGGTCGGACGAGATGATGATCTGCTTGCCGTTGTTGTACAGATCGTTGAAGGTGTGGAAGAATTCCTCCTGCGTCGCCGTCGTCTTGGACAAAAACTGGATGTCGTCCACCATCAATACATCCACATTGCGCATCTTTGCGCGCAGCTCCGCCGTGCCCTTCTTCTTGACGATCGCGTCGATCAGCTCGTTCGTAAAGCGCTCCGAAGTCGTCAAAAGCACGCGCGACATCGGGCGCTCGGTCATGATGAAGTTGCCGATGGCGTTCATCAGGTGCGTCTTGCCCAGGCCGACGTCGCCATACAGAAACAGCGGGTTGTAGACTTCGCTCGGCTGCTCCGCCACGGCCAGCGACGCCGCATAGGCAAAGCTGTTCGACGGCCCGGTCACGAACGTCTCAAATGTGTACTTCGGGTTGAGCATCGCTTCGCTGACGAGCTGCTGCTGGCGCTCCGCCTCGCGCGGGTCGATGATCTTCAGCGAGTAGTCCATGCCGAACACATTGCGCACGAGGATCTCCACGCGCTGACGGTAGCGCCCCACCATCACCGACTGGGACATCGCGTCCTCGAACGTCACGATGACCTCGTTCGACGTCACCGCGAACAGCTTCATCGGCTTGACCCATGCGTCAAAGCTCGCCTTTTGGATCTGCGTTCGGAAGACCTCGATCACATGATTCCACATTTGCTCCTGTTCCGGAGTGTAATTCATCCGTAAAACCCCTTTTCCCGCAACCCTTTCCATGCAAACGCGCGGGTGCGGCGCCCAATGGCCATCCGCCCGCCCGATGGATTCGACATGGTTTTCCACCGTTTTCCACAGCTCCGACCTGTGGAAAAACCTGTGGGTATGTGGATAACTTCTCAACTATTCTAGCAGACAATCGGGGAAAATGCAAGGGGCGCAAGGGTTTTGTCAAACTATTGTCCCTGTTGACAAGTTGTGCATTACTCTCCGGATGCCTGTGTATTTTGCGGCGAAGCGCGTGGAAAACGCCGGGATAAGTCGAAAAAGCGACCGCGCGCGGGAAGAAAACCGACCAAATCCTGTAGATAAATTCGACAAAAGAACGGCACAACGGCGCGCCTGACCGTCTGAAATGGGCATCGCGCAGGCCGCTTCCGCGCGCTGCGCAGCGATTGCCGTCCGCGCTGCCGCGCATTCCTCTCAGCAACGCGCGCATCTCAGGCGGCAGAGCCTGCCGCCCTTCCCTTCCGCCTCCGTCGATTTGATTGGAAAGCCTGTTCTCCCTTCACTTCTCCCCGCCGCGAGCCTTGACGAAGCCAAGCGGAAGGTTTTGGTAAGTCGCCAGCGTCCAGCCGCGCTCGCCGTCCAGCTCGGGCCGCTCGCCCGCGAGGAAACGCTCGGCGCGCCCGGCGTCCAGTTCGGCAGATCGAAGCGCCGTGCCGGCAAAGTCGGCCCCGGCAAATTCCGGCAGGTCCGGCCGCGCTGCCATCGCCAGCGCGCGCATCGGCTGCACGTGGCTCCGTCCGGCGCGCAGCAGGCACAGCCCCGGCTTGACCGTTCGTATGCCGTCCAGCGGCGGCGCGTCGGGGGGAAGCGCGTGCACGTAGTCGCCCTGGCGGATCAGCGGCGCGCCGCGCAGCACATCGGGAATCCGGCACGCGCTCTCCTCCAGCCGCGCGACCAGAGATTCGTTCGACTCCTCCGCGACCGTCCGCGCGGCTCCTTCGCCCCGCCTTGCCGCGGGCTGCGAAGCAGAACGGCGAGCCGAGGCAACGGTGGACGCTCTCCGCGCATTTTCGCGGGCGGCCTTCTTCGGGCGGGCGCCTTGCCTTGCCGGAAAATTCGCCGCGCCGGATTCGGCGGGGCATGGCGCGCTCCGGCCGGCGAAGGATCGCTCGTCCTCCCCTGCCTTTTGTACGGCTTCAATTCTTGAAAAGCCGCCGGTGAAGGACTGCTCGTCTTCCCCCGCCTTTCGCACGGCTTCAATTCTTGAAAAGCCGCCGGTGAAGATCCGTTCATTCTCCCCTGCCTCCTGCGCGTTTTCCTTCTCCGCAGGGACTTCGATAGACTCTCCTCCGCGCTTGCGCAGCCGCGCGACGAAGTGGCCGTCGCCGCGCAGCCTGTGCGGCCACGCGCGCAGCATGCCGCCCTCCGATCTGCCCACCCCGGGCAGGGCAAAGTCCTCCAAAGAGAACGCCGGATGGCGCTGCAGGAACGATTCGATGCTTCCCTCGTCCTCGAGGCGGTTGAACGTACAGGTGGAGTAGACCAGCCGCCCGCCCGGTCGAAGCAGCTCTGCCGCCCGGTCGAGGATCTCGGCCTGACGGCGCGCGCAGCCCGCCGGCGCGCCGGGACGCCATTCCGTGCGTGCGGCCGGTTCGCGGCGGAACATTCCCTCGCCGGAGCACGGCGCGTCGACGAGCACCGCGTCGAACCACTCCGGCCAGCGCGCGGCCAGCGCTTCCGGATAGGCGCACACCGCGATGGCGTTCACCACGCCGAGGCGCTCGAGGTTCTCCGCCAGTATGCGCGCCCGCGAGGGCACCGGTTCGTTGCTCACCAGCACGCCCCGCCCGCGCATCGCCGCGGCGATCTGGGTGGTCTTGCCGCCCGGCGCGGCGCAGAGGTCGAGGATGCGCTCGCCCGGCCGGGCGCCGAGCGCGGCGGCGGACAGCATCGCGCTCGCCTCCTGAAGGTAGAACGCGCCGCAGGCGTGCGCGAGCGACGTCCCCGGGCGTACGCCCGGCCGCAGGTAGAAGCCGTTCTCCGCCCACGGCACCGGATCGCCGCAAAACTCCGCCGCGGCCGCGTGCGCCCCGGGGCGAAGCGGGTTGATCCGAAGCGCGAGCGCCGGCTCGCCCTCCAGCGCTGCGAGAAAATCATCCAGTTCGGTGCCGAGCAGCGCGCGCATCTCTTCTATGAATCCTTCCGGAAACATGCCAACCTCTCCCCGTGCCGGTCCTGCGCCGGTTCATGTCTGGATTTCCATTATAGCATCCTTCGGCAATTCCCGCAAGCGCGGCGGCATGTGCGGGAGAATGTTTGGAAAATCCGTAAGGAGGATGAAGTGGAATCATAGTTTCTACCTATTTATATGAGAAATGCAAAATACGGACGCAATTTGACAATTTCATTTTTTCATTCGGAAATTCCGAACAATCCGCGCAGCAGCGCGTCCGCTTCGCCCTCGCCGGAGAGGTATGCGCCGAGCGCGCTCGCCGCCTGCGCGCGCCACGCATTGGAAAATGCGGGCGGCACGATCAGCGATTCCGCGTGCAGCGCGAGGTCGATCGGCAGGTAGGGGCTGTTTGCCGCATAGCCGGTCAGCGCGTCAATGGTGTTGAACATGCCCCGGCTGGCCAGCGCGCTTTGGCTCTCCTCTCCGAGCAGGTGCCGCACCAGCTCCTCTGCCAGCGCCTGCCGTTCGCCGCCGTTCGCGACGACCGACATCAGCAGCACCTGATCCGTAAACGCAGCCGCGCCGTCGATTTCCCAGTTTGTCCCGCGCCCCTGGTCGCGCAACCGCACCAGCTGGGCGATTTCGCGCTGCGTCACCGGTTCGATCATGGCTTCGCCGTCTTCCAAGGCATCCGCCGCTGCCGGCAGGCCGAGGTCGATGCCCGGATCGACGATCTCTTCTTCAGCGGCTTCGACGGAACACAGCGCGAGCATTGCCGCCGGCCAGCTGCGATAGGGCTCGTCGTCGGGGACGCTGGCGGCGAGTTCGCGGCGGTCGGCGGGCAGCGCCGCGTCCGTTGCCCACGCATAGCCGCCCAGCGCCACGGGCACGGCCAATCCGCCGCCGCAGGTCTGGAGCGCGCTGCGAACCGGCATGTCGGCCAGCGCCGCCAGCGCGGAGGAATCGACCGGCATTCCGGGTGCGAAAAGAATCGCGTCGGGCGGGCGCACGCCGGAGTCGGCCAGCGTCGCCAGCGCGGATTCATCGACATAGATGGCCTCGACGTATACGCCCTCGTGCGCGCGCTCGAACGGCGCAAAGCACTCGTTCAGCCATCCGGAAAAGGATTCGCCGCTCGTCCAGCCCTCGCAGATCCAGACGCGCAGTACGCCGCTGAAGCCGGCGTACTTTTCAGCGATCAGCTCGCGCGTGCCCAGCGGCAGCACGTCCGCCGCGCGAAGGACGGCCGGAATCAGGAGTAAGAGCAAAATTCCGCAAATCCAATGCATCCATTTTTTCATGAAATTCCTCCACCGCAATCGTCCATCAAACCTATGCAAAATCGCGGCAATATATGAAGCAAAACTTTTTTTCAAAAAGGGGTTGACAAGTGGGCTGGGGCGTGCTATAATATCATACGTTGTCGCGAGCGAGCGGTTCCGCAAGGGGCTGATCGAGGGGGTGACAGCGAGCGATTCTTGAAAACGATACAGAGATAAAGAAGAAGCGAGAAGTCAGATTCGAA
>NHCFR01400__coassemble_1128_pt1 | contig 14630 bp, 12 predicted proteins | sample NHCFR01400__metabat2_low_PE_007 | metagenome-assembled genome bin NHCFR01400 | reverse complement strand
CGATGCCCTCGCCGACGCGGGCGATGATCGTCTCCTCGCCGGCGCCGCCGACCAGCCGGGCGATGTTCGCGCGGACGGTCACGCGCGCCTTGGCGCGCAGCTCGATGCCGTCCTTGGCGATGGCGGCGACCACGGGCGTCTCGATGACCTTCGGGTTGACCGACATCTTCACGGCCTCCTCGACGTCGCGGCCGGCCAGGTCGATGGCCAGGCTCTTTTCAAACTCCAGCGGAATCTCGGCCGACTGCGCTGAAATCATCGCGTTGATGACGCGATCGACATTGCCGCCCGCCAGAAAGTGCGCTTCGAGCATGTTGCGGTCGATCTTCAGCCCCGCCTTCTGCGCCTTGATGAGCGCGCGCACGATCTTCGCGGGATTGATGCGGCGCAGGCGCATGCCGAACATGCTGAACAGGCTGACGTGCACGCCCGATGCCAGCGCCTCGATCCACAGGCCGATCGGGAACATCGTAAAGAACACGATGATGACGATCAGAATTGCGATTCCAATGAACAGATAGGCCATTTCCATAGTTTCCACTCCCCCATATTCTTGTCCAAAATCATTCGGTCCCCTTCGCCCAAAGGCCGCCGCGCGGAACGCCCGCGCTCCCCATGCCCCGGCGAATCAGACCGGATTGCCCCGCTCGTCCAGCTCGCGGACGACGATCCGGTTGCCCTCCACGCGCTCGACGCGAACGCTCCGGCCGGCATCCACAAAATCCCCGTCGGAGACGACGTTGAGCTTCACGCCATCGAACTCGGCGATGCCCGCCGGCCGAAGCGCCGTGCGCGTCTGCCCGGTCCTGCCGATGAAGTAGCGGAGATCCTCGCCCTCCACCTCCTGCGGGTTCTCCAGCGCGGCGTTGAGCACCAGCTTCGACCGGCTCAGCCTGCCCTTGGAGAACGAGTGCATCGCCACCGAAAACGCGATGCCCAGCAGCACGACGCTGATCAGCACCAGAATCAGCGCCTGAAGCGGCGATGGTTCCATCAGCACGATGCCGCCGATCATCAGCAGGGTGCCCGAGATGCCCGCCAGGCCAAAGCCGGGAATGTACATCTCCACGATCAGCAGCACATAGCCGACGATCATCATCACCAGCGCCGGAATGTGCGCCATCACCAGCGCGCCCAATTCGTTCATGCGGATTCCTCCTTTGCTGAATCCAGTATACCACAGCTGCCCCATCCGAAAAAGGGTTTCCCGCTCAAAAGTACACCCGGACGTCCCAAATGTCGCTTCGGACGCCTGAACCGGACGGCGGCGCTCCTCCTAAGGACGCAAAGCCGGCCCGACAGGCGCCCCTCGCTACGGCCGCCGGTTCAGGCGCAGGGCGGCCGCGCGGTCGGATTCGGCCAGATCGTAGCTGAGCAATTCGGAGATCCCTGCCCACGCCACGGCGTTGCAGTCCAGCGGCTCGGGCTCTCCCGAGGCGATCTCGGCCGAGTAAAACAGCACGAGCAGGTCGCGCCCATCGTCGGCGATTCGCTGCGCGTCGAGAATCCGGCCGACCCGCGCCTCGATGCCCAGCTCCTCGCGCAGCTCGCGCGCCAGCGCCTGCTCGGGCGACTCGCCCGCCTCCAGCTTCCCGCCCGGAAACTCCCACTTCAGCGGCTGATGCCCGCCCGGCTTCCGCTGACAGATCATGATCCTGCCCTCCCGGCAGACGACGCCCGCTGCGACGGCAATCATGCGCATCCCTCCATTCCCCCTTATTGTAGCACATCCGCCCTGCGCCGGCAACCGGAAATCCGCGCAAAATCCGCGCCGCCCGCGATTTCAGAGACGTCCAGCGCGCGGGTGTTGACGCGCGCGCGGCAATCCGCTATAATGAGTATGTGGACGGGGGAGCAAGCTCCCCCGCCACGACCACCCCCACCACAATTTGCTTGAGTTTTCTGCGAAAACTCTGGCCGCAAATTGTGCAAGGAAGCGATTTTTGCTCTGGGAAATGGGATTTCCCGACGCAAAAATCAGCTGCGACTCCGCCGCACATGTCGCCGGAGTCGATTTTGCTGCGAGAGGGCTGCGACCCTCTCGCGCTCTCCCTTGGGTCTCCTGACAGGCCGAGCCTGCGGTTTGCGGCTTTACAGTTTGGGCCTTCTGACGGGTTGCGAGGCCGCGCAGTGCGGGCTTACCTTCCCGCGACCGACTTTCGGTACTTTTCGCTCTCCCAGTTGGAGATGAACGCGCGCGCGGCGGCGTCCATGCCCACGGCCTGCCGGCCCGACTTTGCGAGCACGAGGCGGATGTAGGCGACGCAGGCGATCGTCTCGGCCACGACCTGCGCCTTGCCGCGCGGCATCGCGAGCGCCAGCCGGCCCGACTCCGGATCGGCCGCGCACATGCCCGGCTCCGGCTCGCCGCCGAGCTGCACCGCGCCGGACAGGAACACGAGCTGGTCGGGATACAACGGCTCGCCGGTCAGTGTCGATTCGGTCATCGCGCCGGACGCGAACGCCTCCCGCAAAAGCGGAAGCTGCGCCTCGAACTGCCCGTCCCCGCCGGTCAATGTGACATTGGGAAAGTCGCCGTCCTCTGCGCCGAACGCCCGCGCCACGCGGCGGTTGACGTCGGCATGGATGGCGAGGCAGCCGTCGGCTTCGCCGGCGTGGACGATCAGCCCGTGGTTCTGCATGAAGATGACCGCCGGGCGCTGCCCGGTCTCGCGCTCGACGCGCCGCAGTTCGTCGCGGATCGAAAACGTCAGCCGCGCGCCCGGATCGGCATAGGGCACGAAGCCCCAGCCGTAGTCCGCGCCCTCGAGCGCCGCCGCGACCACTTCGCGCCCGTCCGGCGCGCAGGTTGCGAGGTTGGCATAGACGCTGTGGGTGTGCAATACGAACCGGTCCAGCAGCGAGTGAAATCCCGCCTCGACCGACGGGCGCAGGGCCTCCATGCCGTCCACCGGCCGAACCGCCGCCTTTGCGCGCGCCGAGCCGGCCTGCTCGACGTCGGCAAGCGCGTCCGGATCGCCGTCTAAGTAGAACGGCAGGAGCGCACTCAAGTCGAGCACGGCATAGGCGCGGTTCAGCTCGATGTCGCCCAGCCGGTAGCCCGAGGCCTTGATCGCCATCAGCCCGCCGTCCAGCTTCACGGAGGTGTTGCCGCCCCCGCCCTGCACATAATCCGCCCGCGCTCCGGCTGCGTGCGACATGCGCCGGAAGTCCTCCAGCCCGGCGCGGTGGATGTCCCAGAAGTGTTCCATGGTCTCGCCTTCCTTCCGCCGAATGATCTCTATAGAACCAAGTATACCCTTCGCGGCGGCGCTTGTCAATGCGCATAAATTGCGCGAAGGGGAGTTGACATCCCGTCGCCGCTGTGCTATAATGAATCAAAGTTCAGTTTTTTTCGCGCTTTGGCGCAGAGTGGAGATTGTCGAAATGAACGCTGCTTTTGCTATGGTCGGCATCCTGGGTCTACTTCTTAGCATTATGCTTGTACGAATTATTTCGCACGGGGATAGTGCTAAAAGTTATGTCCTGCAAAGCCAAGCGTTTTGATTCGGCCGCGCCGCATGGAAACCGGCGAGCCGAGAGGGATTTTTTCAAGCGCATCGCAAGCCTGCAGTCTAACTTTTAGACGGCAGGCTTTTTATACGGCTTTGGGCGCCCGCCAACGGCGTCGCGGCGCAAAGCCCCTGCGAAAATATTGAGGGAGGGATCACATCATGCGAATGACCGGCGCAAAAATCCTGATGGAGTGCCTGATCGAGCAGGGGGTCGATACGATTTTCGGATATCCGGGCGGCACGATCCTGAATGTGTACGATGAACTGTACAATTACGATGGCCGCGTCCGGCACATCCTGACCGCGCACGAACAGGGCGCCTGCCATGCGGCGGACGGCTATGCGCGCTCGACGGGCAAGGTGGGCGTCTGCTTCGCGACGTCCGGCCCGGGCGCGACGAACCTGGTCACCGGCATCGCCACCGCCTATATGGATTCTTCGCCCATCGTGTGCATCACCTGCAACGTCGGCACGAGCCTGCTGGGCAAGGACTCGTTTCAGGAGGTCGACATCACCGGCGTGACGATGCCGATCACGAAGTGCAACTACCTCGTGCGCAGCGTCGACGAGCTGGCCGACACCGTCCGCGAGGCGTTCGCCATCGCGCGCAGCGGCCGCCCCGGCCCGGTGCTGTTGGACATCCCGAAGAACGTCACGGCGGAATTTGCCGAATACGCGCCGCTGCCGCGCAGCCAGCACGGCACCAGCGGCCGGCTGGGCAAGCTGATGGAGCGCTCCTCCCAGAACTTCCGCGCGCCGGAGCCGGATCACCGCGACATCGACCGCCTGGTCGAGATGATCAACGAATCCCAAAAGCCGCTGCTGATCTGCGGCGGCGGCGTGGTGCGCAGCCGCGCGCACGTCGAATTTGAATCCTTTGCCAATAAGATCGACGCCCCCGTCGCCATCACGCTGATGGGCGCGGGCGGCTTCCGCGGCCGCAACAAGCTGACCACGGGCATGATCGGCATGCACGGCTCCCAGGCCTCGAACATGGCCGTGGACGCCTGCGATCTGCTCATCGCCGTCGGCTGCCGCTTCTCCGACCGCGTGGCGCTGAAGCCCTCGAGCTTCGCGCGCAATGCGAAGATCGTCCAGATCGATATCGATCGCTCCGAAATCAACAAAAACGTGGAGACCGACCACCATATCATTGGCGATGCCCGCCGCGTGCTGGAGCTGCTCAACGAGCGCGTGCGCCAGCTCGACCACAGCGAGTGGAAGAAGTATGTGTTCTCGTTCAAGACCGAGACCGAGTACGACGCCGTCGAGGACCGGCTGACCCCGGGGCAGATTCTGTCGTCCATCGCGCGCATCCTGCCGCAGGACACGATCGTCTCCACCGACGTCGGCCAGCACCAGATGTGGGCGATTCAGCACTTCCACTTCGACTATCCCGGCCAGCTGCTGACCTCCGGCGGCTTCGGCACGATGGGGTTCGGGCTGGGCGCGGCCATCGGCGCGAAGGCCGCGCACCCGGACAAGACCGTGCTGCACGTCACCGGCGACGGCGGTTTCCGCATGAACTGCAACGAGCTGTGCACCGAGGAATACTACAAGCTGCCGGTCATCACCGTGCTGTTCAACAACGGCACTTTGGGCATGGTTCGCCAGTGGCAGACGCTGATCTACAACCACCACTATTCGCAGACGACGCTCGACCGCGGACCGGACTTCGTCAAGCTCGCCGGGGCCTACGGCTTAAACGGCTGGCGCGTGTCCAACGTCGAGGAGCTGGAAAAGGCGCTGCACGGAGCGCTGGAGAGCGACCGGGGCTCCGTCATCGACTGCGCCATCTGGATGGACGAAATGGTCCGCCCGATGGTCGGCGGCGGCGACCACATCACGCAGTTCATGATCGATTGAGGAGGGAAGCGCAATGAACGCAATTACAAGGCGTACTCTGGCCGTGCTGGTGGACAACGAGGCGGGCGTCCTGTCGCGCGTCGTGCGGCTGTTCTCCGGAAAGGGCTACAACATCGAATCGCTCGCCGTCGGCACGACCGACGACCCGAAGGTCTCCCGCATCACCATCGAAGTGATGGCCGATGAGAAGCAGACGCGGCTTCTGTCCAATCAGCTGCGCAAGCTGATCTGCGTCCACTCCGTCAAGAGCCTGCACCCCGACCACAGCATCCGGCGCGAGCTGGTGCTGATCAAGGTGCTGGCCAAGACGAGCGAGACGCGCAACGAGGTCATCCAGATCGCCAACATCTTCCGCGCGTCGATCATCGACGTCTCGGTGGCGTCGATCACGCTGGCGGTCATCGGCGACGAGAGCAAGGCCCAGGCGATCCAAAATCTCCTCAAGGAGTTTGGAATCCTCGAACTGGTGCGCACCGGCATGGTCGCGCTGGAGCGTGGACAATACACCATTGACGAACAGACCAAGGAAAAAGGAGAGTTTGACTATGGCAAAAATGTACTATGAGAAGGACTGCGACCTCAACAAGCTCAACGGCAAGAAGATCGCCATCATCGGCTACGGCTCGCAGGGTCACGCCCACGCGCTGAACCTGCGCGATTCCGGCTGCGATGTGATCGTCGGCCTGCGCAAGGGCGGCAAGTCCTGGCCGGTGGCCGAGAAGGACGGCTTCAACGTCATGACCGTGCCCGAGGCGGCGCAGGCGGCCGACATCATCATGATCCTCATCAACGACGAGCGCCAGGCCGACATGTACAGGCAGGACATCGCGCCGTACCTCACCGAGGGCAAGGCCATCGCGTTCGCGCACGGCTTCAACATCCGCTACAAGCAGATCGTGCCGCCGGCGAACGTCGACGTGTTCATGGCCGCGCCGAAGGGCCCGGGCCACACGGTGCGCTCGCAGTACGTCGCCGGCAAGGGCGTGCCCTGCCTGATCGCCGTCGAGCAGGACGCCTCCGGCAAGTGCCGCGACATCGCGCTGGCCTACATCGCGGGCATCGGCGGCGCGCGCGCCGGCATCATGGAGACCACCATGCACGACGAGACCGAGACCGACCTGTTCGGCGAGCAGGCCGTGCTCTGCGGCGGCGTGGTCGACCTGATGCGCTGCGGCTTCGAGACGCTGGTCGAGGCCGGATACGAGCCGGAAAATGCCTACTTCGAGTGCATCCACGAGATGAAGCTCATCATCGACCTGATCAACAAGGGCGGCATCGCGGCCATGAACTACTCCATCTCCGACACCGCCGAGTACGGCGAATACGTCTCCGGCCCGCGCGTGTTGCCCTACGAGCAGACCAAGGCGAACATGAAGGCCGTGCTTCAGGACATCCAGGACGGCACGTTCGCCGGCAAGTGGATCGCCGAGAACAAGAACGGCCGCTGCTTCTTCAACTCCAAGCGCGAGCAGCTCGCCAAACACCCGATGGAGGTCATCGGCCGCCAGCTGCGCGAGCAGATGCTGTGGAAGAACGACACCGACCTGGACAACGCTTCCAACTAAGCCCTTCGCATCAAACAGGCGCGGATTTCGATCGCGGGCCGGGCGCCTGCGGTCGGGATCCCGCCCTTCCCGGGAGGAATGACCATGCAGTCTGATTACATCAAGTCGGGCGTCGAGCGCGCCCCGAACCGCAGCCTTCTCTATGCGCTGGGGCTGACCGACGAGGAGATCCGCCGCCCCATCATCGGCGTCGTCTGCTCCTACAATGAAATCGTCCCCGGCCACATGCACCTGGACAAGATCGCCCAGGCCGTCAAGGCCGGCGTCTCCATGGCGGGCGGCACGCCGGTGCTGTTTCCCGCCATCGCGGTCTGCGACGGCATCGCCATGGGGCACATCGGCATGAAGTATTCGCTCGTCACGCGCGACCTGATCGCCGATTCGACCGAGGCCATGGCCATCGCCCATCAGTTCGACGGACTGGTCATGATTCCCAACTGCGACAAGAACGTCCCCGGCCTGCTGATGGCCGCGGCGCGCATCAACGTGCCGGCGATCGTCGTCTCCGGCGGGCCGATGCTGGCCGGCAGGCTCAAGGACGGCCGCCGCACCTGCTTGAGCCACATGTTCGAGGCCGTCGGCGCCTACCACGCCGGCACGCTCGACGAGTCCGGCGTGCGCGACTACGAGGAGAACGCCTGCCCGTCGTGCGGCTCCTGCTCGGGCATGTACACCGCCAATTCGATGAACTGCCTGGCCGAAGCCATCGGCATGGCGCTGCCCGGCAACGGCACCATCCCCGCGCCGATGTCCGCGCGCATCCGGCTGGCCAAGCGTGCCGGCATGAAGGTCATGGATCTGGTGCGCGACGGCGTCCGCCCGCGCGACATCATGACCGCCGCGGCCTTCAAAAACGCCGAGACGGTCGACATGGCGCTCGGCTGTTCGACCAACACGATGCTCCACCTGCCCGCCATCGCGCATGAGGCCGGCGTGACGGTCGACCTGGACGGCGCGAACGCCATCTCCGCGAACACGCCGAACCTCTGCCACCTCGCGCCGGCGGGCGACACCTTCATGGAGGACCTCGACCGCGCGGGCGGCGTGCTGGCGGTGATGAAGGAGCTGACGAAGAAGGGCCTGCTGGACACGAGCGTCCGAACCGTCACCGGCAAGACGCTCGCCGAAAACCTCGAGGGGGTCGAGAACCTCGATCCCGAGATCATCCGCCCGATCGACCATCCGTACTCGGAAACCGGCGGCATCGCGGTGCTCAAGGGCAACCTCGCCCAGGACGGCTGCGTGGTCAAGCGCTCGGCCGTCGCGCCGGAGATGATGGTGCACGAGGGCCCGGCGCGCGTGTTCGACTCCGAGGAGGAGGCCATCGCCGCGATCTACGCCAAGAAGATCGCGCCCGGCGACGTGGTCGTGATCCGCTACGAGGGGCCGAAGGGCGGCCCCGGCATGCGCGAGATGCTCAACCCGACCTCCGCCATCTGCGGCATGGGGCTGGGCGAGAGCGTCGCGCTGATCACGGACGGCCGCTTCTCCGGCGCGACGCGCGGCGCGTCCATCGGACATGTCAGCCCCGAGGCCGCCGCCGGCGGGCTGATCGCGCTGGTCGAGGAGGGCGACAGAATCGCCATCGACATCCCGAACTGCAAGATTGAGTTGAAGGTGCCCGAGGACGTGCTCGCCGCGCGCCGCGCGAAGTGGGTCTGCCCGGAGCCGAAGGTCAAGACCGGCTACCTCGCGCGGTACGCGCGCCTCGTGTCGTCCGCCGACAAGGGCGCCATACTGCAATAGCCGCTGCGCAATCAAGGAGGATTCACCGCAATGAGCCAGATTAAGATATTCGATACCACGCTGCGCGACGGCGAGCAGTCGCCCGGATGCAGCATGAACCTGAAGGAGAAGATCGAGGTCGCGAAGTGCCTGGAGCGCCTGAAGGTGGACGTCATCGAGGCGGGCTTCGCCATCTCGTCGCCGGGCGACTTTGAATCCGTGCAGACGATCGCGCGCACGGTCAAGAGCTGCTCCGTCGCCTCGCTCGCGCGCGCGAACACGAAGGACATCGACTGCGCGTGGGAGGCCGTCAAGGACGCCGCCGATCCGCGCATCCACGTGTTCATCGCCACCTCGCCGCTGCACATGGAGTACAAGCTCAAGATGTCGCCGGAGGCGGTGCTCGAGAAGGCGGCAGCGATGGTCGCGTATGCGAAAAAGTACTGCCCGAACGTTGAGTTCTCCGCCGAGGACGCCACGCGCAGCGACGTCGGCTTTCTCGTGCAGGTTGTCGACGCCGCCATCCGCAACGGCGCGACGGTCATCAACCTGCCCGACACCGTCGGCTACACCACGCCGGACGAGATGCGCGCGCTGATCGCCACGGTCATCGAGCGCGTGCCGGACGCGGACAAGGTCGAGTTCTCCGTGCACTGCCACAACGACCTGGGCATGGCCACGGCCAACTCGCTGGCCGGCGTGCTCGGCGGCGCGCGTCAGATCGAGTGCACGATCAACGGACTCGGCGAGCGCGCGGGCAACACGTCGCTCGAGGAGGTCGTCATGGCGATGCATACCCGCCCCGACCTGTTCGGCGAGCACACCACCGGCATCGAGACGACGCAGATCTACCGCGCGAGCAAGACGGTGTACAACATCATCGGCCAGACCGCGCCGATCAACAAGCCGATCGTCGGCCGCAACGCGTTCTTGCACGAGGCCGGCATCCATCAGCACGGCGTGCTGAGCAACAAGAAGACCTATGAGATCCTCACGCCAGAATCGGTCGGCGTGCGCGTGAACAACATCGTGCTGGGCAAGCACTCCGGCAAGCACGCCTTCGAGGCGCGTCTCAAGGAGCTGGGCTACGAGCTCTCGGCCGACGAGCTGCTGCGCTGCTTCGAGGAGTTCAAGGTGCTGTGCGACAAGAAGAAGGACGTCACCGACGCCGACCTTGAGGCGCTCGTGACCCACTCCGCCACCGAGGATGCCGAGACGACGGACGGCTACAAGCTCGACTGGTTCGCGGTGCACACCTCGAACTTCACCACCGCCACCTCGACCGTCTGCTTGAAGCTCGGCGACGAGAAGTTCGAGGACGTCTGCCTGGGCGACGGCCCGATCGACGCCGCGTTCCAGGCGATCGACCGCATCGTCAAGCCCGTGGAGCACACGTTCGAGCTCTACCGCATCAACTCGATCTCGCAGGGCAAGGACACGCTGGGCGAGGTCAGCGTCAAGCTGACCGCCGAAAACCGCACGTTCTCCGGCCGCGGCCTGTCCACGGACATCATCGAGGCCAGCATACTGGCCTACATCAGCGCCGTCAACAAGCTGCGCGCTTACACCGCCCGAAAGAACAAGGAGGAATGACCCATGGGCATGACCATGACCCAGAAGATCCTCGCCGCGCACGCGGGGCTGGAAAGCGTCCGCGCCGGCGAACTGATCGAGGCGAAGCTCGACCTCGTGCTGGGCAACGACGTGACGACCCCCGTCGCCGTCGACGTGTTCGACAAGGCGGGCTTTGAGCGCGTGTTTGACCGGGAGAAGATCGCCATCGTGCTCGACCACTACACGCCCTGCAAGGACATCAAGTCCGCCGAGCTGTGCGCCACCTCGCGCGCGTTCGCGAAGCGCTTTGGCATCACCCATTTCTACGACGTCGGAACGGTCGGCATCGAGCACGCGCTGCTGCCCGAACAGGGCATCGTCGGCCCCGGCGAGCTGATCGTCGGCGCGGACAGCCACACCTGCACCTACGGCGCGCTCGGCGCGTTCTCCACCGGCATCGGCTCCACCGACATGGCCGCCGGCATGGCGTCGGGCGAGAACTGGTTCAAGGTGCCGTCGGCGATTCAGGTCGTGCTGAAGGGCAAGCTCCAGCCGTACGTCAGCGGCAAGGACGTCATCCTGCACCTGATCGGCTTGATCGGCGTGGACGGCGCGCTGTACAAGTCCATCGAGTTCACCGGCCCCGGCGTCGCCGAGCTTTCGATGGACGACCGCTTCACCATCGCCAACATGGCCATCGAGGCCGGCGGCAAGAACGGCATCTTCCCGGTGGACGACATCACCCGCGCGTACCTCGAGGGCCGCTTCAAGCGCCCCTATCAGGTCTACGAAGCCGACCCGGACGCCGAGTACGAGCGCGTGGTCGAGATCGACTTGAGCGCGCTTCGTCCCACCGTGTCGCTGCCGCACCTGCCGAGCAACACCCGAACCATCGACGAGGCGAAGGGCCTGCCCATTCAGCAGGCGGTCATCGGCTCCTGCACGAACGGCCGCATCTCCGACCTGCGCGCGGCCGCGGCCATCCTGAAGGGCCGCAAGGTCGCCGAGGGCGTGCGCTGCATCGTCATCCCGGCGACGCAGGAGATCTACCTGCAGTGCGTCCGCGAGGGACTGGCGGAGGTCTTCATTGCGGCCGGCTGCGCCGTGTCCACGCCGACGTGCGGCCCCTGCCTGGGCGGCCACATGGGCTGTCTGGCCGAGGGCGAGCGCGCCGTCGCCACCACGAACCGCAACTTCGTCGGCCGCATGGGCCACGCAAAGAGCGAGGTCGTGCTCGCCAGCCCGGCCGTCGCCGCCGCGTCCGCCGTCAAGGGCTGCCTGGCGTCGCCCGAGGATCTGTGAGAAGGAGGCTGAATGCACATGGTCACCGGAAAGGTCTACAAATATGGCGATAACGTCGATACCGACGTCATCATCCCCGCGCGCTACCTGAACGCGCCCTCGCCCGAGGAGCTGGCCAAGCACTGCATGGAGGACATTGATCCCGCCTTCACCGCCAAGGTTCAGCCGGGCGACATCATCGTCGGCGGCGCGAACTTCGGCTGCGGCTCCTCGCGCGAACACGCGCCGATCGCCATCCGCGCCTGCGGCGTCAGCTGCGTCATCGCCGCCAGCTTCGCGCGCATCTTCTACCGCAATTCGATCAACATCGGCTTCCCGATCCTCGAGTGCCCGGAGGCCGCGCAGGCGATCCAGAACGGCGACGAGGTTTCGGTCGACTTCGCCACCGGCGTCATCCGCGACGACACCACCGGCCAGACGTTCCAGGCCGCGGCGTTCCCGCCGTTCATCCAGCGCATCATCGAGAACAACGGCCTGCTGCCCTATCTGAAGGCGCGCATGGACGCCGGGGAGGTCGAGTGACATGAAGTTCAACATCGCACTCGTCCGCGGCGACGGCATCGGCCCGGAGATCGTCGACAGCGCCGTCCGCGTGCTTGAGAAGGTGGGCGAGAAGTACGGCCACGAATTCTGCACCACGCCCTATCTCGCCGGCGGCAGCGCCATCGACGCCTGCGGCGTCCCGCTGCCGGAGGAGACCGTGCAGGGCTGCCTCGCCAGCGACAGCGTGCTGCTCGGCGCGGTCGGCGGCCCGAAGTGGGACGGCCTGCCCGGCGACCGCCGTCCGGAGAAGGCGCTGCTCGGCCTGCGCAGCGCGCTGGGGCTCTACACGAACCTGCGCCCGGCGAAGCTGTACGCGCCGCTGCGCGAGTCCTGCCCGCTGCGCGCCGACATCGTGGCCGAGGGCTTCGACCTGATGATGGTGCGCGAGCTGACCGGCGGCATCTACTTCGGCGAGCGCGGCCGGCGCGAGGGCGCCTACGGCCCCGAGGCGTATGATACGGAGGCGTATTCCGTCATGGAGATCGAGCGCATCGCCCGAGCGGCGTTCGACGCCGCCCGCAAGCGCCGCGGCCATGTGACGTCGATCGACAAGGCCAACGTGCTGGAGACTTCGCGGCTGTGGCGCGAGACGGTGCACCGCGTGGCGGAGGAGTATCCGGACGTGACGCTGTCGGACATGCTCGTGGACAACGCGGCGATGCAGCTCGTCCGCCGCCCGTCGCAGTTCGACGTCGTCGTCACCAGCAACATGTTCGGCGACATCCTCTCCGACGAGGCCAGCCAGATCACCGGATCCATCGGCCTGCTGCCCAGCGCGTCGCTCGGCGCGACGAAGCGCGGGCTGTACGAGCCGATCCACGGCTCCGCGCCGGACATCGCCGGACAGGACAGGGCCAACCCGATTGCGACGATCCTCTCCGCGGCGATGATGCTCAGGTATTCGTTCGACCTCGCCGGGGAGGCCGGCTGCATCGAGCGCGCCGTCGATTCCGCGCTCGCGGACGGCCTGCGCACCGCCGACATCGCCGCGCCCGGCGCCGAATCGCTCGGCTGCCGCGCGATGACCGACGCGATCCTCGCGCGCATCTGACCGAAAAAAGGCCGCGCAAACCTGCGGCCATTTGCGCGCAGGAGCGCTGCGGCGCCCGGCCCGCGAAGATGGGCTGGGCGCCTTCAAATTCAGACGAAGGCGGGGAGGACATTGTACCGCGAAACCTCGAAACTCCTGCTCTACGGCGACCTGGGCGAAGACAGCATCCTCGCGCATCTGGCCGGCATCTTCTTCGATTGGGAACACGGCCTGAGCGAAAAGCCGGCGCTCGTCCGGCGCGTGTACGCCGAGGTCAAGCGCCTGCTCGACCTCGCGACGCTGTACGGCTTCGACCACAACCTCTGGCACGACTACCTGACGTTCGAGCTGATCTCGAACGAGAACTCCTTCAGCCTCACCTGCGAGCGCGCCGGCGCGGCCGAGGGCTCGGTCAACCGCTTTGCGAAGGCCGACTTCGCCGCGTTCAAGCGGCTGTTCGACTTCGACTTCGCGCCCATCGAGCGCGACCTCGGCATCGACTGCTTCGACGTGCTGACCCACTATCGGGCCATCCCCAAGAAGGCCCAGATGTACTACCGCGCGGTCAGCGAGCGCGTCCGCGCGCTGAGCGACGCCATCGACCGCGCCCGCGACGCTGACCGAATCTTCGACCTCGTGACCGCGCACTACCGCGACTACGGCGTCGGCATGTTTGGATTGAACCGCGCGTTTCGCGTGCGCGCGGCGGACGGCGGCGTGCGGTTCGAGGCGATCAACAACATCGACGCCGTCACGCTCGACGACCTGATCGGCTACGAACTGCAAAAGGCCGAGCTGCGCGAGAACACCGCCGCCTTCGTATCGGGCCGCGGCTGCAACAACATGCTGCTCTACGGCGACGCCGGCACCGGCAAGTCGACCTCCGTCAAGGCCATTTTGAACGAATACGCCGGGCAGGGGCTGCGGATGATCGAGATCTACAAGCACCAGTTTCCGCTGCTCAGCGACGTGATCGCCGCCGTGAAGCGCCGCAACTACCGCTTCATGATCTTCATCGACGACCTGTCGTTCGAGGAGCACGAGGTCGAGTACAAATTCCTGAAGGCGGTCATCGAGGGCGGCGTCGAGACGCGGCCGGACAACGTGCTCATCTGCGCGACGTCCAACCGCCGCCATCTCGTGCGCGAGACGTGGGGCGACCGCGGCGACATGGAGTTCAACGGCGACGTGCACCGCTCCGACACGATGGAGGAGAAGCTGTCGCTCGCCGCGCGCTTCGGCTGCGCGATCAACTATTCCAACCCCGACCGCAGGCAGTACCACGAGATCGTCCGCGGCATCGCGCGCCGCAGCGGCCTGGACGCCGACGACCCGGCGCTCATCGCCGAGGCCAACAAGTGGGAGCTGCGCCACGGCGGCGTCTCCGGCCGCACCGCGCAGCAGTTCATCAACCACCTGTCCGGCTGCGCCGGAAAAGAGGGGCGCACGCAGGGCGGCTGAGCGGCGAAGGCCGCTCAGGCTGTCGAAAAAGTCGACAGCCTGTGTGGACGGGGGAGCAAGCTCCCCCGC
>NHCFR01400__coassemble_1111_pt1 | contig 14745 bp, 6 predicted proteins | sample NHCFR01400__metabat2_low_PE_007 | metagenome-assembled genome bin NHCFR01400 | reverse complement strand
GGTATCCGTTTGAATTCAATGTCAGCGAAGAAAACTGCATGGCATTGATTGACCGATGCGCAGAAATCGGCGTGGAAATGTTTGTAATCGACGATGGCTGGATGCCCGGGCGCGTCGATGCCAGCGCTGGACTCGGCGACTGGATTGCAGATCCGAAGCGCTTCCCGCATGGCCTGGAGTTCATCTCGGACGCCTGTCACAGGAAGAACCTCCAATTCGGCCTGTGGGTTGAACCCGAAATGGTCAATCCAGACAGCGATCTCTATCGCGTCCATCCCGACTGGGTCATCCGCATCGACGGCCGGCCGATGACGCTCCAGCGCAACCAGATAGTGTTGAACCTCGCGCGCGACGATGTGCGCGATTGGATCATCGACTGGCTGGACGACCTGATTGAAACCTGCAGGCTGGATTATCTGAAGTGGGATATGAACCGCTATGTCTCGGAGAACGGCTGGCCAGAGGCCCCCGCTGCGGACAAACAGAGTCTGCCTATTCGCTATACGCGCAACCTGCTCGCAATCTGGCGGCATTTGAACGAAAAGCATCCCGATGTGCTGTTCGAAAACTGTGCATCGGGCGGAGGCCGCGCCGACTTTGGCATGGTTCCCTATGCAGACCGCATCAATCGTTCGGACAATGCCGATCCGGTGGATGTCATGGTGCTGCACGAAGGCTTCTCCATGCTGTTTCCTCCCAAGACGGCTGGCGGTGCAGGCAACATCGCTCCCGATGTCCATCACATTCACGGACGGGCAACGCCACTGCCCTTCCGGATCCACCTGGGCATGACCGGTTCGATGAGCATCGGTATCAATCTGCTTACCGCCTCGGAAGAGGTGCTGGAAGCGCTCAAAGAGGCAATCGCGGAGTTTAAGCAGCTCCGGCCGGATTTGCAAGACGCCTACGTCTACCGAATCGCTTCCGCCCGCCGGCATCCCTATGCTCTGTTCCAATACACGCGCCGCGACCGCAAGTTCTTTGCGCTGTTCGCGTTTGCGCATGGCATGCGATGCTGGGATCTTCCGCTCCCCCGCTTTGAGATGCGCGGGCTCATCCCGGACGCCCTCTATGAAAACGAGCAGGGAGTGCGCATGACGGGAGAAGCCCTGATGAAAATCGGCATTGCACTGTCCTTGAAAGGCGATTTTGACAGCGTTTTGCAGGTCTGGCGCGCCGTATAAGTGCAGAGAAGTACAGTCTCGCAGCAAGCGCGGCGGGCCTTGCCCTCGCAAAATTCAGGAAGCGGCGAAGCATTCCTCGGGCAAAGTCGCGCGACAGGGCGTTTCAAGGTGCTCCTTCAAAGCGAAGCAAAACGTCAAGCGTCCGAAACGGCGCTTGACGTTCATTTTTTCCGGCCGTGGCAGATTCCCTGAATTCGATCCCATCATGGCACCCAGAAGAGGCGCGTTTGCAGGTTCAGGGAGGATTTCCCGGAAATTATGGGACAGTTTTCGGGGTCGTTCAAGGCATTTACCGCGCCCAGCTGCGGCTCGACGCACAGAAGGCCGGAGGTTCCTCCACCATTGAACAGTATCCAGTGGTCGAAGCCAAACGCCTGATAGCGAAAATGCGGGCCGATCTGAGCCGTATCCCCTGCGCTGCGATAATAGCCGGAGATCACCCGCCCTCGGGAAGGCGAACCCGTCGTGTAGGCCAATTCCTGCGCGCTCAGGGGGACGAATCTTCCCGTCGGAAGATTTCGCGCATCCCGCTCCTGGCAGGCAGCCAGGGGAACCCGAAACCACTTGGGCTCTTCAAACGTCGTGTGCAGCGCAAAAGTCACGGGCATGGCCGCATCGGAGAGGTTGTAAATGCGGTAACCGGCATGCAGGCAGCTGTCGTCGACGCGATAGGCCACTTGAATCAGAAAGGGAAACGGATAGATGGTGCCCACATTCTCGTACTCGAGTTGAACGCAATCCACCTCCCGCCTGCGCACGCGGAAGCGCTGCCGGTGGAGCTCGCCGTGAAGATGCGCGTCGCTGGACGGCTCGTTGACGGGCAGGGCATAGGTCTTCCCCGCGAACGAAAACCTCCCGCCCGCCGTGCGATTGGCGGGCAAAAGCAACGGCGCGCCAGCGAGATAGGGATTGTCCCCGCCGGCCGATTGAGGACGGAGCACATCCCTGCCCCGATAGCGTGCGCGCGCGAGATTCGCCCCGTGTACAGGATCGACCTGAACCTCCTACCGATGGGAGGCGATCGTGAGCATTGAATCCATGGGAAGCTCTCCTTTTGAAATGTTCATGAGGTACTTTGCTGTGCGCGGGAGGGCGTCTGAAAGGGAAGATCCGCGATACCGACCGGATCCCCGCCATTTTCGTGGAGAACCCGCAGGACTGGGAACGCCGGGCAGGTCCTTTCGGGCACCCATATGAGCCTATAGGCTTGCGTAGTACCGGCAGAACAGATTGTCGGGGTTCAAGCGCAGGCTCTCTTCAAAGAGGGATTTTGCCCGTTCTCGATTTCCCTGATATCGTTCGACCAGTCCCAGCAGGTACAAGCAACACCCTCGTCGGGCAGAGGCGGGATCCGGCACAAAGGAAATGAAAAAGGGCGTCGTAGAGAAGAATCCGCTGTCCTTCCGATCCAGATTGGCCAGCCAGTCGCGCTTTGCCCGCCCCATGATGTTCCATGCCCTTTGCTGCATGCCCAGCGCTTCGGCGCTCAGCGCCTGATAGTATGGCAGCTCGCGCAGGTGCATGTCGCTGAAAAAATCGACCTCAATCTGCAAAATCTCCCGGAAAATGGCGTTGGCCTCCTCTTCTCTTCCCATGCCGAGCAGGCATTGGGCCATATAAAAGCGATGGGGAACGTATTTGCAGCGATTCCATATGCCGGAGCCGAGGCTTTCGGGCAACGTCAACGCCTTTTCCAGCGCATGATAGCCCTCGGCCAGATTCCCATCGTGGATCTTGCGCATACCGAGCTGGAAATGCGCGTACATGTATTGGTCGGCGATGGCGTGTTCTCCACCCTCGCAGGCCACAAAGGCATGGCTCAGCAGCACCTCCAGCGCCTTTTCCGGCTGACCGCTTTGGTTATACGCCTTCGCCAATTCCACAAACAGGTCGTCCCTGCGGAAAGTTGCGGCGCGGGGCGCCAACAGGGCGATCTTTTCCGCGGGATCGGCGCCCATCAGATCCATCAGCACCGCCGATTCGTACAGGATCTGCTGGGTGCAGTTCAACGCTCGGGCCTTTTCCATCAGGGCAGGCGCTTCTTCGCGGCGGTTGAGGTGAGAGAAGCAGGCGATGGCCAGCGAGCGGTAGGCCATGTAATGATCCGGCTGCAATCGGATGCTTTCCTCAAAGAGCTCCGCAACCCGGGCATACTGACGCTTATTGTAGAGCAGGCATCCCAACAGGAACGAGGCGCGAACGGCGCCTTTTTGCCGCATGGCCTCCAGCACGCGCATCTCGCCCAACCGGACGGGATAGGCGTCGCCGACGTCCGCATGGTCTGCCAGCGCAAGGGTCTCACGGCAATCGATTCCCAACTTGTCTTGCAGATATGCCAGCACATACAGCGTCATGACCGTATGTCCACAGTGCGCGCCGAGCTGTTCCAGCAGCTGTATAGCCAGCGCATCGCCGCCCATGGACTCCAAATCAAACGCCATGTCCAGCACGGTCTGGCTGGGAGAAGAATGCAGACCGGCAAAGAACTCCGCCTCTTTCACCCCGCCCAGCCAGCGGATGAGGTGGTTCAGGCGGTCCTGTTGCATGACCTCGCGCACGACTGCTTCTGCCATCGCAGTTTCGCCGAGTGCCCGGTATCCGAGCACCAGCACCGCGGGCGCCAGGGGATGCTTCGCATCCCGTTCCATCGCCTGGCGCGCGTGCGCGACGGCAGCCTCGGGATCTCCATTCTTCAGGTCGATGCAGCTGGCCCGGGTCATGGCCTTGGAGACGGCGCTCCCATTCCATGCGGCCTTGCGGTACAGGTCATAGGCTTCCTGCAGGCCGCCCTGCGCTTCCAGAATCTGACCGAGCAAAAAGCAGGGATCTCCGCTCTGAAGGTGCATATTGAATTTCGTCAGACACTTCAGTGCGTGCCGTGCGTAGGCTTCCGCTTCGGTCAGGCGGCCCATCTGGTAGCAGTACTTGGCCATCCCCAGCAGGGAGTTGACATGATCGGGATCACGCTTCAAGGCCTCCAGCCAGTAGGCGTCGGGCATTGCGGCCGGATCGCGATACTGTTCCACGTGGACGCCCGCGAGGTACAGCTCGTCGGCCGAGCGCATCTCCGCCGCCAGCGGCAGGGGGTCCTTGACCGGCGGCTTTTTCAGCGGATCCGGCTTTTCCTCTGCGTAGGAAGCGAGGAGCCTGCCTCCGGCTGTGATGCGGACAGTTACAAGTGCCTCCGGCCGCTGCCAGTCGAGCTGCACGGGTTCGGCAGCATTCAGCGCAATCGTCCGGCTCAGGATGCGCCGTCCGCCCGCCGTCACTTCAACCTGGGCTTCGCCAAAGGATTTCGTGGGCTGAATCCACAGGCAATCCCGCTGCAGGGACAGTGCGCAGTTGAGGTTTGCATAGCTCGGCGTGCCGATCCGGCGAATGGGATACCAGTATTGGGAGAACACCTTCGTCTCATAAGGTTCCAGCCATGCAAAGTCCGGCTGATTGTCGGTATAGGAGCCGGCCATCAGCTCGGCATATTGGCCGTCTGTGTCCGTCAGGGCCCTCTCCCACGTCCTGGCGAGCTGGTTGTAAGCCCAGGTGAACATCTTCTTTCCGGGAGAGATGTGATGATCGCCAATGTGCACGACGCCGCAACCGCGCCCATGATCGTAGCCGCCAAAGAAATCGTACTTGGAGGCGCAGGCAAAGTACGAGGTCGCGTCGCGCGTGTTTTTATGCCAGGAAATGTCGCGCGGTACGTGCATGTCGATGCCGTTAAAGGTCGCGTCGCCCGCAATGGGATAGGAAATGCGCGAATCGAGATAGTGAAAGTTCACATAGGTGACGTCGGGCGGAAAGAAAATCTGATAGTTTTCATTCACGGGCACCGCCGCATTTTCCCACCACAGAAAGGACTTGGTCACATCCGTCCGGTTGCAGAGCTGCACGCGGGTTTCCAGATAAGCGGCATCGGGGCGCAGGACAATGCCCACCATGCCCTTCATCCGATCGCACGGATCATGTTCGGACAGCCAGCAGATGGCACTGCCGTCGTCGGATTCTTCGATCTCGTAATCACACGGCATGAAGCCGGACGGCCGGTGATGGTACGGCCAGTTAAACTCGACTCCACCGGAGATCCACGAACCCAGCGCGCCGATCAGGCCGGGCTTGATGACGTGCTGGCGATAGAAGAAATCATAGCCGGACACCTTGTCGCGGGCGGCGAAGATTCGGCCGCCGATCTGCGGAAGAACGAGCACGTCCAGATATTCGTTTTCCAGATGAACCACGGTATAGGTTCGGTCTTCCCGCACCTGCCGGTTTACCTCCAGGACGGCCTTGTTGGGATAAGGCCGTCCGGAGGACCGCTGATGGACGCGGTGTTCGGAAAACAGGGGCATCGGCTCCTTTTCCGGTTCGGGATAAGTGGGAATCGTCATGGACTCAATGCGCACACTTGCTTTTTGCACTGTGATACCTCCCTTCGCGCGATGATGCGCGCTTTTCGATCGAGATCTGACGGGCGCGCTATTCCAGAACTGCGAGCTTGCGGAGGAAGGAGAGCTGCGGATTCCACGGGTCAATTCCGGCCAACTCCCCAACTGCGGCCCGGCTTGCTTCCCGCTCGCCGAGTCCCGCATACCCGAGCGCTTGCAGCAGCGCTCCCTCGGCACGGTTGCGCGGCGCAGGATCCAATTCAAAGGGCAGCGGCGCGCTCATGCCGACGCCAAAGTACCCGTATTCGTCTGCGTGGTCGCACTTCTGCCGGCCGGCATCGATCATCGCGAGAAGCATGGCGTCGGCCTTTTGCAGATGGCCGAGCTTTCGTTCGGCCAGAGCGGCGAAATAGGTGATTTCAGTGATCTGTTCCGGCTGGCCGGCCGCCTTTTCCCACGCTTCCCGCGCGCGATCCGCATCGCCCATGTCCTCAAACAGCAGCCCCATGTAGTAGTAGATATTTGCCTCCTGCGCGCTGTAGTGGCGGCCCTCGCCGTAGTTGGCCGGATAGACGAGCGCCGTTTCAAACCATTTCATCGCTTCGTCCTTCCGTCCGGCCAGATGCGCCTCGCGTCCCCACAGCGCATACAGCCAGCCATGATCGCGCGTCAGCTTGCCTTCGCCGCCTTCATAGATGTTAAAGCGCTTGGACAGCAGCAGCTCGCGCGCCTTCGCGTATTCGCCGCGCTGAATGTGCAGCACGATGTAGTCGAGGAAGCAGTCGTCGCGCGAACGAACGGCGTCGAGGTTCGCTTCGAGGAACGAAAGCCTGTCGCCAACCGGGACATTCAGGTTCTTATACAGCTGCAGCAATTCATAGACGATTCGCGCGTTGTTCGGAGCGAGACTGTGCGCTCGTTCCAGCGCTTCCCGGGCGCGCTGCGGCTGGTGCGCATGATCGTACAGCGCCAGCGCGAGGTTGCGCCAGACGAATGCGTTTTCCGGCTGCAGTTCGGCGCTTCTCTGCCAGCATTCGATCGCCGCGCCATCATTCATCCGGTCGTAGTACAGGCATCCGAGCAGATACTGCGCCAGCGCGTCATTTGGATGCGACTTCAATACGAAGATGTCCTCCAGCCGGTTCGGAAAGCAATACTCCGGATTCGCCGGCACAGGCGCGGCGCCGGTGCAGCGCGCGCGGTAATAGGCGACCATCGGGTCGGGCGCAGTGCAGGTCGCCAGCACGCGGCCGGCCTCATCCGTCAGCCCCGCGCGCAGGAGATCGAGCGCGACATCGACGACATCCTGCGGGCGGCCGGCAATGAAGGCCGGGACATCGCCCTCTCCCAGCAGCCAGAGCGCATAGCGCGCCAGCGCATCCTGCGGCGCCTCGTCGAGAATCGAGCGAAGCGCGGCCGCGTCGCCCGTGAGGTAGCCCAGCAGCGCCCGGGCGGCATAGTGCTGGGCATTGGTGCGCAGGGCCTGTTCGAGATGCTCGACCGCCAGCGCCCGCTCTCCCCGCATGCAGTCGATGCAACCCATTTCGTACAGGCAGGCGCTCCGCCAGCCATATTGCCATGCGGCGTCCGCGAACAGCGAATAGGCTGCGTCGAAATTTCCCTGCAGGCGCTCCAGTCGCGCGAGCTGGTAGATCGGTTCGGGGTCGGCGGGATTGTCGTTGCGCATCTTCAGCCGGGCGATGGCGCGATTGAGGTACTTGCGCGCATCGTCAAACAGCCCCTTTTCCATGCAGCTGCGCCCCATGGCGAGGTTGCACCGCAGATCCTCCGGATCGCGCCGCAGCGCCTCCATGTAGTAGTCCTCGGGCACAAATGTGTGGTGCTTGTACTGCTCGAGGTGTGCGCCGTGCAGGTACAGCGCTTCAAGGCTTTCGACCTGGGCGGGTTTGGGCGGAATCGTCCGCTCCTTCGGCCGCGCCTTCTGTCCCTTCGGCCGGGGCTGCCATGCGACCAGCGTGCGGCCGTCCTCGCCGGCGAGCTCCGCGCGGACGCTGGTCTCTGCGGTTCCAGGAGGCAATGGGAATTCGCGCAGCACGGGATGGTCGGGATCGATCGACACGCATTCCTCCCGAATCGGTTCGCCGCACACGGTGACGCGAAGGATTGCGCGCTCATGCCGCGCCGTCGCCGCAAAGCCGAGCTTCACTGCGCCGTCCTCCATGGACATCGACATCGCCGCATCGCGGGTGGCGTTTACGGCGACGCCAATTTCCGTCACCGGATACCAGACCATCGAAAAGACCTTCGTTTCGCCGGGCAGAATGTAGGTAAAATCGGGCTGGTTGTCGGTAAAGACGCCAGTCATCAGCTCGATATAGCGGTCGCCGTTGTCCGTCAGGTTGGCGCACCACGCGCGGCCGAAATCGCCGTCGCCCCACGTCCACATCTTCTTGCCCGGGGAGATATGGTGATCCGCGACGGTGACTGTGCCCGCTTCCGCGGCAAAGTCGTAGCCGCCGAGGAAATCCATGTCGCTCTGCCCGCGGGGAATCATCACCGACGTCGGCAGCTTGATGTTGGAAAACCACGTCGCATCCACGCCGTCGCCGTAATCATAGGGGCGGGCTGTCCTGAACTTCCCCTTCATCACCGGAAAAGAAATGATCGCGCGCCGGTCGTGGTCGCTCGCCCATTCGACGTCCGGCGGAAATACGGCTTTGTAGTCCTTGTGCACGCGCACGGCCAGATTGTTCCACCACATGAACGGCAGCGGCGAATCGGTGCGGTTGTAGATCACCGCTTTTACCTCGACCAGCGAACTTCCCGGATAGACGGTGACGCCCGCCATGCCGCGCATGCGGTGGAAGGGCTCCGCCTCGCCCATCCAGCAGGTCATGGAGCCGTCGGCATTCTCGACGAGCGTCGCCTCCGCCGGCATAAACGTAGTCGGCCGGTGATGCTGCGGCCAGTTGAATTCGACGCCGCCGGACACCCACGGCCCGGCCAGCCCGACCATGGCAGGCTTGATGCATGTGTTGCGGTAGATGAATTCATAGCCATTGCTCTCAGCGTCGCTCCATGGATTTTTCCACCCAATTCGGGCAGGCATTCAACCGAAATATACTCATTCTCCAGCGTCACCATGTCGTAAGCCTTCATCACGGGCACATTGCTCAGTTGATCCGTGTAAGGCAGGGGATAAACTCGCCCCGTCGCCCCCTGATAGGCCTTTTTCTCGATAAAAAACGGCAATTCGTTGGGTTTTCCGGGGATATAGGAGGGGATCTCGCGCATCTCGCGCCGCATTGTGACAGCCATGTTCATTCTCCTTTCTGCAGGCAGCGCCCAATTCTCATTTTATCCGCCCGTTGGAAAAACGCAATTCAGATTTCAGTAACTTGGATAAAACGGCACTTAACTTTCTTGACAGATTCAACCGGAACATGATAAAATGGCCAAAAGGAGGCGATTTCCATGCGAACACCGGTGGTCACGGACATCGCTCTGGCGCACCGTTTTTCCGCGCCGCCCGGTTGGATCAGCGACGAATACGCCGCCGCGCGCAGCCATCACGGCATCGTCTACGCCATCGAAGGCGCGGCGTTTTACCGGTTTGGCAGCGGCCGAACGCTCTGGCTGCGCGCAGGGGACGTGCTGTATGCACCGATTGGATCGGTCTACACCACGCAGTGCGCGCCGGAAGTGGGCTTTCTGCACATGACCGTCAACTTCGATCTGGCCGGCGGAGGATTGTTCCCGGAGCCGGTGAGCTTCCATCCGGACAGCCCGCTGCGGTTTGAGCAGACGCTGGCCACGCTGGTGCACTGCTGGTCGGCGCGCCACCCGCACCATCGGGTTCGCTGCATCGGCCACCTCTACGAACTGATCTACCTGCTGCTGCGCGCGCTTCAATCGCCTCCGCCCCAGCATGCCCAGAGGCTGCGGCCCGCGCGCGACTACCTGGACGCCCACTTCGACGAAGCCTTTGACCTCGAATCCCTGCCTCAGCTCTGCAACATGTCCCCGACCTATTTCCGCAGGCTCTTTCACAGCGTGTTCCACGAAACGCCCGTCCAGTACCGGCGCCGGCTCCGCATTGCCCGGGCGGTCGACCTGCTGCTGACCGGGCAGTATTCCATCGCCGAAATCGCCGCCGCGTGCGGCTATCCAGACCCGGCCTATTTCAGCCGCGTCTTTCATCAGACCATGGGGCTGAGTCCCAGCGAATACGCACGGCACCTGTTGGCCCCAGACCGGCAGCCGTGACCTCAAGGAGGAAAGCGCATGAAGCCTTCGCGCCGGAAAACGCATTCGCTGATTTTGACCATCGCGTCCATCATCGCCGCCTGTATGGTCATTGCCGTCGCGCTGTTTGCGGCGATGGGCAATTATTTCGTCAATGAGTTTCGCAGCTATGTGCTCGACAACGAGATGACCGAGACGGAAGTCGCGATCAACCTGTTTGACAACGACATCGACACCTTAATGACGATGATGTACAGCGCGCTGCTCGACGCGGAAAACACCAGCATCCGCCTTCGCTATGCAAACGGCGAACTGAATTCCGGCTATCGAAGCAGCGTCGAAAAGATGCAGGCAATCCTCGCAACGATGGAAAATGTGCTCGATTTTGCCAACGACGTGACGATTTACTTCGTCTCGCCGCAGCTGTCGATCGCGTCCTCCACGGCCGGCGGCTATGGCGACGCGACCGCGGCATGGGTGGAAGAACAGCTGCACAGAGGCTCTCCGTCCATTGTCCCCGACGGGAACCGCCTGGTGGTCTCCATTGGCGCAATTTCCGGGCTGGGAAAGTACCCCACGGATTCGATCATCACCTCCAATATCTCCATGCTGACGCTGGAACGATATCTGGAGCAGTTCGCTCCGGACGCGGACCGCGCGCAGTACATCCTGTTTATCCGGGAAGGAGAAAACCTGAAGCCCTTCGCCTCGGCCCTGTTGCAGAGGCGGAACTCATGCCATTTGAAGCGCCAGCGATTGCCGCCGATGGGCTGACGCAGGTTCTGGAAACCGCCGAAGGCAGCGTGTTGGCCACCTGGAAGGAATCGGAGCATGGCCCGGTTCTGATCTGTCAGATTACGCCCCTTTCCATGCTGGAGGATCAGGTGGACGTCTACCGCGCAATCGTCGTTCTGATCTGCATCGCTTTCGCGGCGCTCATCGGCCTGGTGGGCAGCGCGCTGTTCTTCATGATCAAGCGGCCGCTGGATCGCATTCAGGGGACGATCGCAAAGGTCGAGCGCGGAGATTTTTCCGCGCGCGTCGCGCCGACGTGGAGCACGGAATTCCAGGCGACGTTCGACCATTTCAACAAGATGACGGCGCGCATCCGGCAGCTCATCGCGCAGGAATACGAATTGCGCCTGCTCAACGCGCGGGCGGAGATCAAGCAGCTCCAGTGTCAGATCAATCCCCACTTCCTGTACAATTCCTATTTTATCCTGCGGGCGATGCTGACCGACGAGGATTACGAAAGCGCGCAGGAGATGGCGGACATCCTCGGCCAGTACATGCGGTATATTACGAATCCCGACGCCGGCTTTGCCGCGCTGAGCGATGAGGCCCGCCACAGCGCCCAGTATATGCGCATCCAGCAAATCCGCTTTGGCGACCGGATTGAGATTCGGGACGAGCCCTGTCCGGAAGCGCTGCGCGATTTGCGCGTCCCCCGCCTGATCCTTCAGCCGCTGATCGAAAATGCGTTTGAACACGGGCTGAAGCAGAAGACAGAGAACGGCATCGTGTGGCTCCACTACCGCTATGAAGGCGACGCGCTGAGCATCCTCGTTGAGGACAACGGCTCTGCGACAGAGGAGACGATTTCCTGTGTACAGGCCATGCTCGCGAATGAATCCGCCGCTTCGGCCTGCGAAGGCGTCGCGCTGTGCAATATCGCCCGCCGGCTGCGGATGATTTATGGCGAGGACGGCGCGCTGAGCGTATCGCGCTCGGCGCTCGGCGGCTTCTGCGCACAGATTCGAATTGGAGGGATTGTGGCCAATGGTGAACAGGGTGCTGATCGTCGATGACGAGGTGCGGATTCTTCAATCGCTGTACGGATTGTTGAGCGAGGCGTTCCGCTTTGAAATCTATCGCGCCTCGTCCGCCGTAGAAGCGCAGAAACTGCTGATGCAGATGCAGTTTGATCTGGTGATTACGGACATTTCCATGCCGGGCATGAGCGGCATGGAGCTGCTGAAGGTCATCAAGCGATTGTGGCCGCGCACCTATGTCATCCTCTTGACCGTCTATTCGAGCTTTGAATACGCCTATGAAGCGAGCAGGTACGATCGCGTGGAATACCTGCTCAAGATCGAAAGCTACGACATCATATTGCGCGCCGTGCGCCGGACGATGGAAGCCATCGAGGCTGAACATGCGCAGGACATGCGGCGGCTTCAGGACGAACTGGAACTGCGCGCCATGCGAAAGGGCGTGGCGCAGTATTTGATTCGCCGCTGCGTCGTTCAGGGCAAGGCCCTCCCCGGGGATTTCGATCTGTCCGGAATCGACCTGCAGCCGGGCCGCCGCTCGCTATTGATGCGCACGGTTCAGGCTTCCGATGCGCCGCTGTTTTCAATCGCCGAATCGCTGCGCGAGGCGATTGAAAGCAGGGGCTTGCGGCTGTTCTCGCTTTCCATGCAGGCGGAACAGGTCTTTTTGATCCAGCGCGAGGAAGGCGCCTGCGAATACGATGAATCCGTCTGCGTCAGCGCGGTTCAGGAGGATCTGGAGCGCCTGATCCAGGGCATCCCGCAGGGGATGGCCGCGGCGCTCGTACAGTGCTTTCTGCCATGGAGCCGGCTCTCATCCGCTTACCGGTCGGCGGGAATCGCCATGAACAGCCTCTACGGAGAGAGCGGCGTGGTTCTGCTGGGCGAGGGCGATATTTCCGAGCAAGATCGCGATTCGATGCGTTCAGCGTTTACGATCGACGAAGTCAACGCGCTCTACGCGCTGTCGCAATCCGCGCCTCAGGCGCGCTTTCTGCAGGCCTTTGAAGAAAAGCTCTCCGACATACGCGCGGAAAGCCCGGGGAACCGGAGCGCAGCCGTGTTTCTGCTGGAGCAGATTGCCCATTCATTCGGAGAGGAGTGTGCGGAAAATCTCGATTCTCTGACGGAAGCCGGCGCGGAATGGCCGCGCGCCGCATTGCGCATGGCCCGGGAACTGTTGGACGCCCGGGAGTGTTCGCGGCAGCAGGCCGTCAGCTGGCTGGTACAGCAGGTCAACCGCTATGTGGCCGAACATCTGTCGGAGGATCTGACGCTGACAGCGCTGGCGAAGTACATCCATTACAACCCCTCTTATCTCTCGCGCATCTATAAGCAGCAGACGGGCATGAACTTGATGAGCTATGTCAGCACAATGCGCATCCGGCGCGCCTGCGAACTCCTTGCTCAGACGAGCATGAAGGTCGGCCAGATCGCCATAGAGTGCGGAATCTGCTCGACGAAGTATTTCAACGAGCTCTTTCGCAAATCGCTGGGCGTTACGCCGCTCGAATACCGCCAGACGCACATCCGGAGAAGCGGCAACGGGCAGGATCCCGGTGAGACGGCCATGAGCGTTACCCCCCTCCCCCGCAAATAACAATTCGTAAATATATCAGGCCATATGTAAAAAACGCAGAATTGACTCCGCACATTATAGAAATTATAATAAAAATGCAGCGGGGAATGGCCATTCACCGAGATCACCGTAAAGGAGGAAGACCTTTGAAAAGGCTCATTACTATGTTGCTCGCCGCGTGCATGCTCCTGAGCGCTTCGGCATTCGCCATCGACCAGCATGAACCGGGCTTCTACGAGGAACAGGTGCAGCTCGCCGCGGACAACCTGCAGGAATGGTGGGAGGAAAACTACGGCGAAGGCGACAAGGTTGCGCCCTATGAGGAGACCGTCGAACTGTCCATCGTCAATTACTACAACTCCAACCTTGAAGCCAACATGGCGATCTGGAACGAATGGTGGGGCGAGACGCTGGAGGAAAACCGCTACGTCGATGCGATCGCCCGCGCAATGAACATCGACCTCAACTACGACTGGCTGGCCAACAGTGCCAATAGCGGCTATCTCACGAAGCTGCGCCTGGAAATCGCCGCGGGCAATATTCCGGACATGTTCCTGGTGACCTCCCAGACCGACCTGCTGCAGCTTGCGGAAGCAGAACTGATCATTCCGGTGGAAGAATTGATCGACACTTACTTTACCTCCGCCGACCGCGACATCATCTACTCCGACGGCGGAATGATGATGGAAATGGCCACCTATGACGGGCACGCCTACGGAATTCCGCGCAGCATCTCGGATACGGACACCTTCTCCTACATCTGGCTGCGCAAGGACTGGATGGACGCGCTGGGACTCGAGGCACCTAAAACGATTGACGAGCTGACGGCGCTGATGGACGCCTTCATGGCGGCTGACTTCGATGGAAACGGGATCGACGACACCTACGGAATGCTGCTGGATTCGTCCCTGTACTATCCGTCGCGCGGACTGTTTGCGGGCTTTGGCGCCTATCCGGAATTCTGGGTCGAAGACGACGGCCAGCTGGTGTGGGGCGGCACGCAGGACAGCGTCAAGGATGCGCTGGCGTATCTGCGCAGCCTCTATGAGGGCGGCTACATCAATCCCGAGTTTATCACACATGACAACAACGATGCGCTGGCCGATGTGCTCAATGGGCAGTGCGGCGTGCTCTATGCGGGCCACTGGGTCGCGCACAACCTGCAGACGCTCCACGAACAGGATCCCGAGTCGGAATGGATCTGTGTCGACCTGCCGTCCGTGGACGGGCTGGCCGTCAAGCAGTATCTGTATCCGAATGTTCGCGGCTGGGTTGCGATCAGCACCGACTGCGAGCATCCCGAAGCCGTTGCCAAGATCATCGCGCTTTGTACCTTCTGTGCGACCTCCGGCGTGACCGACGGTACATGGTGGTTCTCCAACGATGAGGGACAGACGCTGGAGCCCTTCCAGGCGGGCGTCTCCTCCTGGGACAACTACAACACCTATCTGAACCTGCTCGAGTGCTTTGAAACGGGCGATGAATCCGTGCTGCGCGGCAAGGCGATCACCTATTGGGGCAACATGTCCTCCAGCTCCGAATGGGCGTGGATGCACATGTTCGGCCCGGGCGAATACACGCCCATGGTCGTCCTCGGCCGCGCCATTGAAGAGGATCTCATC
>NHCFR01400__coassemble_1094_pt1 | contig 15035 bp, 16 predicted proteins | sample NHCFR01400__metabat2_low_PE_007 | metagenome-assembled genome bin NHCFR01400 | reverse complement strand
GGGGCCGCAGCCGCCGCGCGGAGGCCGTCGAACCTCCGGCCTGACGGCGTTTCTTGCGGTCTGCATCGCTGCCATTCTCGGGCTCGCCGGTTGGCAGGCGGTGCGCTATCAGGACTTCTTGACCATGAAGTCGGCGGTCGCGGAGCAGGGGTTTTACGACGGCACGACGGTCGAGGGCATCGACGTCTCCGACATGACGCTCGAATCGGCGCTGGCCTATTGGGAAGCGGAGGTGGAGCCGGCGTATGCGCAGCGCACCGTGTCGCTCGACAATGGCACGACGCTGACCGCGGCGCAGCTCGGCTATTCCAGCGACTATGCCGCCGTGCTCGCGCGCGCGTGGAATGCAGGCCAGACCGGCTCGCTGGAGGAGCGCTATGCGCGCATCGCCGAGCGGCAGGCGCAGCCGGCCAGCTATTCGGTCACGCGCACGCTCTATACGGATTCGGCGATTGAATCGTTTGCCGAGAGCATGGCCGCGCAGATCGACCGGCCCGCGCAGGATGCCGCGCTGGAATCGTTCGATGTGGACAGCTTCCAGTTCAACTATGTGGAGGAGGTCGCGGGCAGCCGGCTGGACACGCAGGCGCTCGCGCGCGACATCGCACAGGCGCTGGACGCTGGAGGCGGCTCGGTGGCGCTGTCGGTCGAATCGATTCAGCCGGAGGTCACCGTGGCGTCGCTGTCGTCGCAGTACGGCATGATCGCCTATGCGGTGACGAACGCCTCGTCGTCGAGCTCGAACCGGCTGACGAACATCGCGCTGTCGCTGGAGCTGATCAACGGCACGCGGCTGGACCCGGGCGAGACGTTCTCGTTTAACGAAACCGTCGGCGAGCGCACGACCGACCGGGGCTTCAAGGTCGCCACGGCGTATTCCAGCGGCGAGGTGACCGAGGAAGTCGGCGGCGGCATCTGCCAGGTGTCCACGACGCTGTTCAACGCGGCGGTGAAGTCCGACATGGAGATCGTCGAGCGGCACAACCATTCGCTGACCGTCAGCTATGTCGATCTGGGCAAGGATGCGGCCGTGGACTGGGGCAACAAGGACCTCCGGTTCACGAACACGGGCGACGAGCCGGTCTACATCGTCTGCCTGCTGACCGACGACAAGCGCGTGCGCATCGGCTTCTTTGGAAAGCTGCTGCCCAACGGCGAGAGCATCACCGTCGAGGGCGAGACGACGGGCACGATCGGCTACGAGACGGTCTATCAGCCGAACCTGTCGTTCCCGTCGGGGTATTCCGAGGTCACGCAGCGCGGGCGCAACGGCTATACCGCCGTGGCCTACAAGATCCGCTGGGACGCGGAGGGGAACCAGATCAGCAGCGAGCTGCTGTGCAGCAGCACCTACCGCACGACGAACGAAATCATCGAATACGGGCCGTAATCCGGTTTGCATTGTGCGGGAAAATGTGCTATACTGAAGGAAAGCGCTTCATGGGAGGTGGACGGTTTGCCAAAGATCTACACGCGCAAGGAGGTTGCGCGGCGCAGGATGAAGTTTCAGGTGTTCGCGGGCATGTTCGACTTTCTCGCCATACTGGCGGGCATTGCGGTCATCATCGTCTGCATCGTGCTGCTGTCGGCGCTGGTTCACTGGGTGATTCAGGATGTCGAATCGTCCTTTGCCACGCTGTGGGACATCTTCATGAGCGCGATCATCATTCCCGAATGAGGCGGCGGACACGAAAGCGAGGTCGGAGCCATGCGCGTATCCTGGGCGGAACTCTACGAGCAGGTCGGCGCCTGCCGGAAATGCCGGCTGTGCGAATCGCGCCATAACGTCGTGCCCGGCGAGGGCAATCCGAACGCGGATCTGATGTTCATCGGCGAAGGGCCGGGGCAGGAAGAGGACCGGCAGGGGCGGCCGTTTGTCGGCCGGTCGGGCGAACTGCTCACGCGCATGATTCACGCCATCGGCATCGAGCGCTCGGAGACCTACATCTGCAATGTCGTCAAGTGCCGCCCGCCGGGAAACCGCAATCCCGAGCCGGACGAGGCCGGAGCCTGCCTGAACTACCTGCGCGCGCAGGTGGCGCTCGTGCGGCCGAAGGTGATCGTGCTGCTGGGAAAGGTCGCCTGCCGGTATACGCTCAACGAGGAGATCTTCATCACCCGCGACCACGGCCGCTGGTTCGAGCGCAAGGGGACGTGGTTCATCCCGACGTTCCACCCGGCGGCGCTTCTGCGCGACCCGGCCAAGAAGCGCGATGCATGGGACGACTTTCAGAAAATCCGCGAAAAGCTCAGGGAAATGGAATCGGGCGGCGCGCAACAGGATTGACGCCGCGCCCGGGGAAGGAGAGCGCCATGGAAAAATTCCGCGCCGAGCTGAGCCGGCTGATCGCCGACCTGTACGAAGGCGAAAAGAAGGTGCTCGTGTTCGGAGAGGGAAATCCCGGCGCGCGCGTGATGCTCGTCGGCGAGGCGCCGGGCGAGCAGGAAGCGCTGAAGGGCCGGCCGTTCGTCGGCAAGGCGGGAAAAAATCTGGACGAGTTTCTGGAGCTGGCGGGCATCGACCGCTCGGAGCTGTACGTCACCAATGCAGTGAAATTCCGCCCGACGAAGCTCTCCGCCGCGGGGCGGACGGTCAACCGGCCGCCGACGCAGGAGGAGATCAAGCTGTTTCAGCCGTGGCTTCGCCGCGAGATCGAAATGGTGCGGCCCGAATGTGTGGCGACGCTGGGCAACGTGCCGCTTCGGGCGCTCGCCGGACGCCGGGTGGCCATTGGCGACGTGCACGGCGCGTTTCTCGACTGCGACGGCGTGCGCGTGTATCCGATGTATCATCCCGCCTCGGTCATCTACAATCCCGCGCTCAGGCAGCCGTACCGGGAGGACGTCAAAAGGCTGGCCGCGTGGCTTCGCGGCGAGGGAGACTGAGCGTTATTTCCCCTTCGGGATTCGCAGAAATTTTACCTGAATCGATCGCCGCCGGCCTGTTTTACCGGCGGCGGTTGTGTGTATGATAGGAAAAAGCGCGTCCGGCGCGCGCTGCGCGTTAAAAAATACATTATTTCTCTGCGAAGGCTTGCACATCAGGATGTTTTGTGTATAATATCAGGGTGTACTTGGACAGAACGCGCAGGCCCGCCAGGACGCTGGCGCGCGCACCGCATACAATGGCGATAAGGAAATATGGGAGGAATTCAGATGGCTCTGGTCAAGTGTCCGCGCTGCGAATTGAATTACATGAACGATACCGACAAGATGTGCTCCGTCTGCCGCAGGGAGGTGCGCGGCGAGAGCGAACAGTTCGAGATGATCGAGATGTGTTCCGAATGCGGGGAAAATCCCGTGGTGCCGGGGCAGGAGCTTTGCGCCTATTGCCTGAAGGAGCTTGCGCGCCGCTCCGCCGTGAGCACCGACGACACCATCGAGCCGGAGGCGACCAGCATCGAGATCGATTCCGTGTCCGGCATGGATGAAATTGAGCTGGATCTGCACGGCGATCTGGACGACGAAGTCTTCGACGAGGACGCCAAGGCCGAGTTTGGCGACGACGAGGATGAGGACGAAGACGGCGAGGAAGAGTAACTTTGGCCGTCTTTGCCATCTCTGACCTGCACCTTCCCGCGCGCCAGAAGCCGATGGATATCTTCGGCGTCCATTGGGAGCACCACTTCGAGCGCATTGCGCAGGACTGGCGCGCGCGGGTGGGGCAGGCGGACATCGTGCTGCTGCCCGGCGATCTGTCGTGGGCGATGCACCTCGAGGAGGCGCTGGAGGATCTCGGCCGCATTGCAGAGCTGCCGGGCAGGAAGCTCATCCTGCGCGGCAACCATGACTACTGGTGGAGCGCCATCGGCCGCGTCCGGCGCGCGCTGCCGGAGGGGATGTATGCCATTCAAAACGACGTGATCGCCATGGACGGCATGCTCTTTGCCGGTTCTCGCGGCTGGACGATTCCGATGGCCGGGACGGACGAGGGAGATGTGCGCATTTACAATCGGGAGCGGATGCGGCTGGAGATGTCGCTTCGGGCCGCGCGCGCAAGGGACGCTTCCGCGCCGCTGATTGCGATGATGCACTATCCGCCGCTGACCGAGGCGCTGGCGGGCTTTTCCGACATCCTGGAGGCCTACGGCGTGTGCGACTGCGTGTACGGACACCTGCACGGCGCGGGGCTGAAGGGCGCGTTTCGCGGCGAGCGAAACGGCGTGCGCTACCATCAGGTCTCCTGTGACGGGCTCGATTTCAAGCTCTATCCGCTCAGGCCATGAACGGAGAAGCGTCACAGAAGGGAGGTCCCCCATGGAGGACAGGCGGCTTTTACTGATCTTGAACCCCTGCGCGGGCCAGCGGCGGGCGAACCGTGTACTGCCGGAGATCCTGCGCGCGCTCTTGGACGCGGGCTACCGGTGCGAGACTTACATCACCGCCGCCAGCGGCGACGCCACGCGCTATGCCGCGGCGCACGCGGCAGAGTTTGACCGCATCGTCTGCGCCGGCGGCGACGGCACCCTCAACGAGACCATCGCCGGCGTGCTCGCCTCGGGCGCCGGCGTTCCCATCGGCTACATCCCCTGTGGCACGACGAACGACTATGCCAGCAGCATCGGCCTTTCCTCCGACGTGCTTCAGGCCGCGCGGGACGCCGTCGGGGGCGAACCGCACCGGCTGGACGTCGGCTTGTTCAACGGCCGGTACTTTACCTATACGGCCTCCTGCGGCGCGTTTACCCGCGCGTCGTACAGCACGCCGCAGCCGCTGAAGAACTCGCTGGGGCATCTGGCGTACATCCTGGAGGGCATCAAGGATTTGCCGTCGCTTCGGTCCTACCATCTCCGGGTTGAGACCGAGGAGACGACGCTGGAGGACAATTTTCTGTTCTGTTCGATTACGAATTCGACCTCCGTGGGCGGCATCCTGAAGCTCGATTCGCAGATGGTCGCGCTCAACGACGGCCTGTTTGAAGTCATGCTCGTGCGCAGCCCGGTCACGCCCATTCAGCTGAGCACGATCATTCACGGCCTCACGACGCTGAACCTGCCCAACGAGATGGTGCATTTCTTCTCTGCGAAGGACATCCGCGTGACGTCGGCGGAGCCGCTCGAGTGGACGCTCGACGGCGAGCGCGCCGAGGGCGGCACCGAGGCCGTGCTTCACAACCTCCACTCCGCCGTGGAGATCGTCACGCCCGCGAAACCCGCGCCCTCGGAAGGGGAGGAAGCCCCGTGAAGGTCAACTATCAAATCGAGATGGAGCGCGAGCTGCGCCGGATCGCCGGGTCGGGCGGACGGCCGCGGCTCCTTTTGCATGCCTGCTGCGCGCCCTGTTCATCGGCGGTGCTCGAGCGGCTGACCCCGGTGTTCGACATCACTGCCTTCTATTACAACCCCAACATCGCGCCCGAGAGCGAGTTTCTGCACCGGGCGGACGAGCTGCGCCGCCTGATCGCCGAGCTTCCGCACGAAAATGCGATCGACATGATTCAGGGCGACTACGATTGGGATCGCTTTCGCGAGCTTTCCCGAGGGCTTGAGGGCGCGCCCGAGGGCGGCGCGCGCTGCGAGCGCTGCTTTCGCCTGCGGCTGGGCAGGACTGCGGCCGTCGCTGCGGAGGGCGGATTTGATTACTTCACCACGACGCTGAGCATCAGCCCCCTCAAGGACGCGCAGCTGCTCAACGCCATCGGCGCGGAGCTGGCGCAGCAGTATGGCGTCCGGTATCTGTTTTCCGATTTCAAAAAGAAGGACGGCTACCGCCGCTCCTGCGCCCTGTCCGTGGAGTACGGCCTCTACAGGCAGAACTATTGCGGCTGCCCCTTCTCCCGCCGCCCCGATCCGGACGTGCCTTCTGAATGCCAAGAAAGGCCGGCGCCGCAGGCCGAGGGGTGCGGGAGAACATAAAACACAAGAAGGAGGCGCTGCCGGACCTCAGGCCGGCGGCGCCATTTGCAATCAGACGCACGAAGGAGGAACGCAATGAAGATTTCCAAGAGGGACGCGCGGATGTGGATGGAGTTCTTCGCCTGTCTGCCGGAGGAGGAAGGGCTGCTGCCGCGCCAGCAGGAGATCGCGCTGGCTGTGCTTGCGCAGATCGAAGCGGCGGCGGACGCGCGCGCCGAGGCGCTGCGCCGTGAGATTCCGAGGCTCAAGTCGCTGGAGGGGCGCACGGAGTACGTCGGCCCGGACGCGAAGTTCCCGCCGGGATGCCGCTCCTGCCTGCTCGGCACAGGCCTGAGCGCCGTGCGCAAGACGAACAAGTGCAATGCGAACTGCCGGTTTTGCTACGACTACGGCGTGCTCGACCAGATCGCGCCCATCGGCGAGGGATACTGGGAGATCGGCGGCACGAAGTTCCGCGAGGAGGACATCGGCCTGCTGCTGTCCATCCACCGCGCGCCGACCGGCCTCTCCTACGTCTACCTCGAGCCGTTCATGGAGATTGAGGTCTACTATGGCGTGATCGAGAAATTTCACGCCGCCGGCATCCACCAGCACATGTACACCAACGGCATCCTCGCCACGGAGGACAACCTTCGCGCGCTCGCGCGGGCGGGGTTGGACGAGCTTCGGTTCAACCTGGGCGCGACGGACTGCGCCGACCGCGTGATCGAAAACATGGCCGTCGCGAAGAAGTACCTGCCGCGCGTGGGCATCGAGACGCCCATGACGCCGGAGTTTTACGCGTCCTTCCTGCGCAAGAAGGACAAAATCCTCGCCACGGGCATCGATTCCATCAACTGCGCGGAGCTGCACCTGAATGAAAACAACCTCGGCAACTACGCGGGCGAGCCGCTGTACATGTACCGGCAGGGCTACATATCGCCCATCTGGAGCCGCGAGCTGACGCTGAAGTTCATGCGCATCGCCGCCGAAGAGGGCTGGGACGTCGCCGTGCACGCCTGCTCGAACCGCACAAAATTTGCCCGCGACCTCAACCTGCGCGCCAAGGAGGGCGGCTGGTTTGGCGCGAGCGCCTATGCGGGCGAGTTTTCGCGCATTCCCTTTGCGGCGTTTCTGCCCGTGCTGGACGATCCCGATTTTCAGTTTCTCGAGGAAGAACCGCTGCCGGAGGGATACCGCCCCGGCGACATCGTCCTTTGAGGGACGCAGTTTTCCAAATTTTTGCGCGCGGGAAGCGGCTTCCTGCGCGCATGTCTATTTTTGGATTTGTTTTTGGATTTCGATTGGCGCTTCTGAATCCGCGCGTCAGCCCTCGGGGTTGACGTCGATGCCGGGATAGCGCATCAGCAGCTCCGTCTGGGAAAAGCCTGCGCCGCCGAGCAGCTTGAGCATGTGCGGGTATCGGGCGCGAATGTTCGTCTCGGCACAGCGCAGGTCCTGCTGCTCAAACGCCTCGCAGGCCAGCGCGATCATATACGACGCCACGCCGAGCCTGCGCCAGCGCTTGGCCGTCTGAATGTAACCGATGATGCCGCAGTCGTCTTCGCGCCAGACCAGCACCTCGCCGGCCATGCCGGTGGCGCTGACGGTGAGGATGCGCATGAAATCGCGCCGGTCGATGAATTCGGTCAGCCATTCGAGGTCGTGCTGGACGTTGAACAGCTGGTTGTACCGCTCGAGGAAGTACTTGCGCTCCAACGGGTCGCTCAGATTGTCATACACGACGGCGCAGCCGGCGGGCGGCTTGAAGTGCAGGCCCGCCGGGAGCTTGCGCTGCATCCGAACGAGGCCGTCGTTGTCCTCGAATCCGAAGGGGGTCAGGCTGTCCAGCAGCGCGCCGTCGTCCGGCGCGCAGAGGACGTAGATGCGGCTGAACTCGCCGGCGCGCACGCAGATTTCCCGCGCGCGGGCGATCGTCGCGCCGAGCAGCGCGTCGGGCACGGGCGTATCGTCCAGCCGGATGCGCACCTGAAGCGGCCGGGCGGGATACAGCGTGGGATTGTAGTCCGCATAGATCACCGACGAGCCGAGGACCGTTCCGCTCTTTTCATCGATGGCGACGAACGTGTTCTCGACGGGCTGGCCGTCGACGGGTTCTCTTTCGTGTCTGAGAATCATCGCTGAACCTTCTTCTGTCGATTGGTCACGCCCATTCGGCCATGGCCACGGGCTTGCCCGTGACGTCATAGAGGACGTGGTTGATTCCGGGAATCTGGCTGGTGATCCGCTGAACGACGCGCTCAATCAGGTCGTAGGGCAGCTTGGCGATGGAGACGTTCGCCGCGTCGGGCGCGTTGACCGCGCGCAGCGCGCAGGCATAGCCGCTGACCGTGCGGCCGTCCCGGCGGCCGAGCGTCTGGATGTCGGTCAGGATGACGAAATAGTGCGTCAGCTTGCGGTCCAGCCCGGCTTCGACGATCTCCGAGCGGAAGATGGCGTCCGCATCGCGCAGCAGCGCCAGCTTCTCCTCCGTGACTTCGCCGACGCAGCGCACCGCGAGGCCGGGTCCGGGGAAGGGCTGGCGGTTGAGCAGATCCTTTGGAACGCCGAGCGCGTCGCCGATGGCGCGCACCTCGTCCTTGAACAGCATCCGGATCGGCTCAATGCGCTTTAAGCCTCCGTCGTCGTGGATGCGCTCGCCATCGCCGCTCAACAGATCGGCGTAGTTGGTGCCGGACACGAGGAACTCCGCGCCCGGTTCGGCCGAGGCTTCGGCGCGCATGACCTGCGAGAACACGCGCTCGACCGCCCGCCGCTTTTCCTGTGCGTCGGTCAGGCCGCGCAGCGCCGCCAGCACGCGCTCGCGCGCATCGATCACGGAAGGGCTCAGCCCGAGGTGCTCGCGGAACACATGGGCGACCGTCTCGGCTTCGCCCTTGCGCAAAAGCCCCGTGTCGACAAATACGCACTTGAGCCGCTCGCCGATGGCGCGGTGCATCAGCACGGCGCAGACCGTCGAATCGACGCCGCCGGAGATGGCCATGATCGCGCGGCCGTTTCCGATGCGCTCGCGCAGGTATTCGATCTCGCGGTCGATGTAGAATTCCGACGACCAGTACGCGCTGCATCCGCAGATGCGTCCGGCGAAATTGGCAAGGATCTGCGCGCCGTCCGGGTCGTTGGACTCGGGATAGAACTGCAGCCCGTAGAGGTTGGCCGGCAGGTTGGCGAACGCGGGGACGACGCCGTCCGTGGTGGTCGCGATCGGCTCGAAGCCCTCGGGGAGCCGAAGCGCGTCGACGCGGTCAAAGAAGCGGTCGCTCGCGCCGAGGCCGTCGAACAGCGGGCAGGGCAGGAAGTTGATCTGGGAAGCGCGGCCGGTCAGCAGGGAGCCCTCGCTGACCGCGCCGAGCGCCGCCGCCATCGCCCGCGCGCACGCGCCCATCGCGAGCACCGGCAGGCCGAGGCGCAAAAGCTCCGCGTTCAGCGGCCGGCCGTCTGAACCGCCGGCGAGCAGCAGCCCGCGCGGCGCCTTGCGGGAAACCGTCTCGGGGGAAATATCGCCCGGATGCACCTCGCAATAGTAGTTTTGTCCGCGCAGTTTGCGCGCCATGGACTGCGCCTGCTGGCCGCCAAAGTCCAGTACGAGGATAAAATCGTTTGCCATAATCGTTCTCCCTCCACAGGGTCAGCGCTTCGGCACGCCGGATTTCGCGGGGCGATGGTCGACGATTTCGATCTTGCGCAGGATCTGTTCGGTGACGTCGATGCCCAGCGCCCGCGCGAGCTGCAGGCCGTAGATCATCACATCCGCAAATTCCTCCGCGATCATCGCGCACCGCTGCGGATCGCCGCCTTCCATCAGCCGGCGGACGTCCTCGGGTTCGAGCCACTGGAAGTGCTCGAGCAATTCGCTCATCTCCACGGTCATCGCCATGGCGACGTGCTGCGGGTTCTGCACGCCGTCCACGCCCCAGCCCTTGCGCAGGCACAGTGCGCGGACCTCGTCCTTGAGCTGGGCGATGCTGGTGTTTGTGTCGTTCATGACGCTCATCTCGGTTCTCTCCTCTGATATTGCTTAAATTATACCATATTTCGAAGTCTTATGCAAACATTCCGCGAAAATCAGCCCCGCGTCCGCGAATGATTTACAATTATAACGCATGAATGGTGTATTTCGATAAAATCTCCCGCTTGAACATGGGGAAACGGATTGCCCTTCCGGCCGCCATGTGCTATAATGTCCTGCGATGGGAGGAATGCTCATGAAGCGCATGGCGGCGAATCCGGACGGCGCGGTTGCCCAGATGCCCCTTGCGGCGGCGGTGGCGCGCGCGGTGGAGGACGATTCCGCGGTCAGCGGACAGATCTTTGAGCAGGACGCGCTGGAGAACGCGGAGGTTCGGATGCTGGACTTTGCGGGCTGCGTGTTTCGCCGGGTGCGGTTTGAAAACGTAAGCGCCCGGTACGTCCATTTTTCAAACTGCCGGTTGGAACAGTGCGATTTTTCCGGCATGACGTTTCGCAACGGCACGATGACGCGCGCAGAGTTCGCCGGCTGCCGCCTGACGGGCGCGACGATCGACCGCGTGAAGCTCAAGGACGTGCTGTTTCGCGAATCGCAGCTCAACTATCTGACCATTGCCGGCTGCCGGATGGAGCGCGTGGAGGTGGAGGACTGCGATCTGTCCGATGCGATGTGGCTGGAGACGCAGCAGAAATCGCTCGTGCTCGCGCGCTGCCGCCTGAATGGGGCCGAGTTTCAGGCCACGCCGCTCAAGGGGGTCGACCTGTCGGACTGCGAACTCGAAAACCTTGCGCTCGCGCCCGAGCTGCTGCGCGGCGCGACGGTGGCGCTGGATCAGACGCCGCTGATCCTGGGGCTGTACGGCGTCCGCGTGCGCGTCTGAGCGCGCGATTTGGATGCTGCGCAGAGATTGGACGCGCATTGGACAAGCAGGAGCGCGGCGATCGAGACTGTCCATGCGTTTCAATTCGGTTGACGCGGCGTTCGCGTGCGCGCCTGAATGCGCGGCGATAGACACCGCGCATGCGTTTCAATCCGATTGGCATGGCGATCGCGTGCGCGCCTGAGTGCGCGGGCAGGATTGCCCGCCGGGTCTCGCCGGCGCTCGGCAGACACGCGATTTTGCCGCGCAAAACGGTCGCTCAAATTGAAAAATTGTAGAATTTCCGCTGATATACTCGTCTTGCACGCCTGAAAAGGGCGGCGGCGAGTTTTTTTGCGGGGGATTTCCGAATGAAGACCATCTATCTGCTGCTGACGCGCTCCAACACGCTGGTCGCGCGGGCGATCCGCGCGCTGACGGGGGATTACTTCACGCATGTGTCGGTCGGCGTGGATCCGGCGCTCAACGAATTCTACAGTTTCGCAAGGCTGCATCCGCGAACGCCGCTGCCGGCGGGATTCGTGCGCGAATCCATCGGGGGGGGGTACTTCGCCCGCCACGGTTCGATGATCTGCGCGCTGTACGCGCTGGACGTGCCGGACGAGGTGTTCGCCCGGATCGAGGCGCGGCTGGATGCGATGCGCGGCGCGGGCTACCGCTACAGCGTGATGGGGCTGCTGCTGTGCCGGCTCGACTGGCCGGTGGAGCGGGAGCGGCACATGTTCTGCTCGCAGTTTGTGGGGCGGCTGATGGAGGAGTGCGGCGCGATGGCGCTGCCGAAGCCGCCCTCGCTGATGCGGCCGGCGGATTTTGCTTCCCTGCCGGGAACGCGGCGGATTTACTTCGGGGAACTGCGCGGCGCGGCGGAAGCCGGCTGCGCTGAGGAGGGGTTTGCATGAAGCCTGAGACGCGCAGGCGGGTGATCGCGGCCGCGGGGGTGGCCGCGTTTGCGGGGCTGATGGTCGGGCTGTTCTTCGCGATTGGAAAGCCGATGGGGAAATTGTTTGAGGATCCGGAGCGCTTTCGCGAATGGGTGCGCGGCATGGGGTTTGGCGGCAAGCTGGCGTTTATGGGAATGATCGCCGTTCAGATCATCGTGGCGATCATCCCCGGCGAGCCGCTGGAGATTGCGGCGGGCTATGCGTTCGGGGCGTGGGAGGGCACGCTTCTGTGCATGCTCGGCGCCGGTGTGGGCGGAATGGTCGTGTTCGCGCTTGCGCGCAAGCTCGGCACGCGGGCGGTCGAGGCGTTTGTTTCCAGGGAAAAGATCGAGTCGCTCGGCTTCGTGCGCGATGCGCGGCGGCTGACATTGTGGATGTGGATCCTGTTTCTGATTCCCGGCACGCCGAAGGACGCGCTGACCTACGTTGCGGGGCTGACGCAGATGCGGCTGCGGACGTGGGCGCTGATCACCACGGTCGCGCGGATTCCGTCGATCGTCACATCGACCATCGGCGGCAGCGCGCTCGGCGAGGGCGAGCTTGGCATCGCGGCCGCGGTGCTCGGCGCGACTGCGGCCGCCGCCGTGGCGGGCGTCGTGATCTGGAAGAAGGTCAGCGCGCGGCATTGACGCGGCGCGCGCCGGGCGGCTATAATAGAAGCGGCGAGGAGGAGAGCACATGGACAAGATCTTGATCGTGGACGACGAGCGGGACATCGTCGACCTGCTGGAACGCTATTTCCGGCGGCAGGGCTATCTCACGCTGACGGCGCGCGACGGTGAGGCCGCGGTCGAACAGGCGGCGAAGAAGCCGGATGCGATCCTGCTGGACATCAACATGCCCGGGATGGACGGGCTGGAGGTCTGCCGCAGGATCCGCGAATATGTGGCCTGCCCGATCCTGTTCCTGACCGCGCGCGTCGAGGACGCGGACAAGGTGCAGGGATTTGCCGCCGGCGGGGACGACTACGTCGTCAAGCCGTTTTCGCTCGAGGAGCTCGGCGCGCGCGTGGCGGCGCACATCCGGCGCGAACGGCGGCACTTCGCCGCGGCCGACGTCCGCTTCGACGGCGACTTGGCCATCAACTATACGGGCCGGACGGTGACGTTCCGAGGTTCTCCGATCGCGTTTGCGCCGAAGGAGTTCGACATCATCGAATTCCTCTCGCAGAACATGGGGCAGGTGTTTACGCGGGAGCGCATCTACGAGCGCGTTTGGGGATATGACGGCGAGGGCGACAGCGCGGTCGTGGCCGAACATGTGCGGCGCATCCGCGTGAAATTTGCCGCCGCGGGCGCACGGCCGTACATTGAAACCGTGTGGGGGTGCGGCTACAAATGGGCAAGGGGATAAAGCCGAAGGGCAAGGCGCGCGGATGCCTGATGGCGCTGCTGGGCGCCGCGGCGCTGGTCGGTCTGGCTGCGCTCGCCGCGGCGTTCTGGGAGGTCTTTGCCACCTGCGCGGTGCTTGCGCTCGGCTGGTTCGCGGCGTGGAAGCTCTGGCGCGCGCTGGACAAGCGGCTGGATCTGGGAAACAGAATGCGCCGGTTTGGAAGATGGACCTGGCGAAACCGCGCAAAGCTCCTCCGCGGCGCGCTTGTGCTGACGCTGCTCTTGACGGCGGCCGGTTTGCTGGCCAGCGGTTTGCCCGAGGGCGTGGTGCTGCTCGGGCTTGTCTGCGCGCTGTTCGCGCTTGGCTGGTTCGCGGCGAAGCGGCTCTGGCGCGCGCTCGACCGGCGCTTCGGCCTGAACGCCAGCCTGCAGCCGGTTGGGGAATGGCTGCGGCGGAACCGCCGGCGCATTGCCGTCTCTGCATGTGCGATTCTGCTGTTGGCCGTCCTCCTGGCGCTTTTCCAGCCGGATGGCGTGCTGTCTCTGGCGGCTGCGGGCGCGCTCGTCTGGCTGGCGCTGCGCGCCTGGCGGCGGTATGGCCCGAAGCGCCTTCAGCATGTGAACTGGAAGTCCTGCCTGCGCGATCTGTCGATTCAGAAGGCGTATGTGCTCTATGTCGTGGTCGCCATGGTGACCGCGACGGTCATCTGGTCGACGGGCGCGCAGATGATTGATGCGTGGCGGATGGAAATCTACTGGCGCTATGAGGCGGAGACTCAGGTCTATGAGGTGCCGCTGGGCGGATATGTGGTGACCGATGAAGTGGACGGCGGGAACCGGTGCTTTCGATTTACCATTGAGGATGCCGATCACGAACCGGTCGAGTCGTTTATCGTCGATTTCGCTCAGTCAGAGGTCACCTACAGCTATCAGGCCGATGAAACCAGCGCGGATGAGGTTGAATGGAACGAGGCGTTCAACGTCATTTATGTCAAGCCTCTCTATTCCGACGTGGACCTGTTTCTGGATCGCTTTGCCGGAGTGCTGATGATGCTGAGCTTTCCTGTGGTTTATATCGGCGCGATTGCGCTGTGCGCAATGCTGTTCTTCCGCAGGAAGCTGCGCGAGCCGATCGCCCTGCTGTCCGACGCGGCGGGAAAGATCGCAGAGAACACGCTGGACTTTCACATCGCCTATCCGCCGCGGGACGAGATGGGGGCGCTGTGCGATGCGTTTGAGCACATGCGCGCTGCGCTCGAGCAGAACAACGCCGAGATGTGGCGGCAAATGGAGGAGCGGCGCAGGCTCAATGCCGCCTTTTCCCACGACCTGCGCACGCCGCTGACCGTGCTGAAGGGCCACGCCGAGCTGCTGCGCGACAGCATTCCAGACGACAGCGTTCCGCGCGAGGAACTCTTGCAGGAAGTCGAGGCGATGTCGGCGCACATCGCGCGGCTGGAGAATTATGTCGCCGCGATGTCGAGCCTGCAGCGGCTGGAGGATGTCGAAATTCATCCGGAGCCGGTGGCCGCAACAGAGTTTGCTCGCGAACTGCGCGAGTCGGCAGAAATCCTCTGCGCGGGAAAACAGCTTGATTTCGCCGCACCGCCCGCGCTGATCTGGCGCGTCGACGCCGAGGTCGTCGCGCAGGTCTATGAAAACCTGCTTTCCAATGCGGTGCGCTACGCGGCCGGGCGCGTGTCGGTGCGGCTGGACGAGAAGGAGGGCGTGCTGACGCTGACGGTCGCCGACGATGGCCCGGGCTTTTCCGCCCGGGATCTCGACAAGGCGACAGAGCCGTTTTATCGCGCGGAGGGCAGCGGCGAGGGACATCTCGGCCTGGGACTGAATATCTGCCGGATCCTCTGCGAGCGCCATGGCGGCGGCGTCAAAGTCGAAAATGGGGAGGATGGCGGGGCCTGTGTGCGCGCATATTTCGCGCTGAACTGACATTTCGGCCCCCAAAAGCGACAGGAAATGCGCGAGAAAGTAAAGGTTGAGGAAAGTTGGAAAAAGGGGGTTGACAAAAGGGGAGAGGTTTGATATACTAATCAAGCT
>NHCFR01400__coassemble_1036_pt1 | contig 15734 bp, 10 predicted proteins | sample NHCFR01400__metabat2_low_PE_007 | metagenome-assembled genome bin NHCFR01400 | reverse complement strand
CTCTCCGGCGATTGCGAATACCGCGACGCCGAGCACGGTCAGCAGCACGCTCAGGTACAGCTTAAACCGGAAGCAGCTGCGCACGCCACCGAGATCATCCGCGCCGGCATACTGCGCTGCGAACAGCCCCGCGCCGGACATGCCGCCAAATACGCACAGGTTGAACACGGTCAGCAGCTGATTGGTGATCGACACGCCCGCCATCGGCTCCGTGCCGACGCGGCCGACCATGATGTTGTCCAGGAGGCTGACGAAGTTCGTGATGGCGTTCTGGACGATCATCGGCACGACGATCATCAGCACCATCGAGTAGAACGCGCGGTCGCCGATCAGCGTCCGGCGGGCGCGAAGCAGGAAAGAGGGGGCAGACATGAATCATACTCCTTTGTACGGTCTAGTCGGTCGTCCGGTTCCCGTTTGCCGCGTTCTCTGAAATCTCCCACAGGCGCGCGGCAGCTTCTTCGCAGCGCCTGCGCCGTTTCCTTTACGGCCGCTTCAGGATCTTTGCCAGATATTCGCCCGTGCGGCTGTCCGGACAGGCGGCGACCTGCTCGGGCGTGCCCTTGACGACCACCGTGCCGCCGCGGTCGCCGCCCTCAGGGCCGAGGTCGACGATGTAGTCGGCCGTCTTGATGACGTCGAGGTTGTGCTCGATGATGACCAGCGTGTTGCCGCCGTCGGCCAAGCGCTGGAGCACCTCGTCCAGCCGCTCGACGTCGTTGACGTGCAGGCCGGTGGTCGGCTCGTCGAGGATGTACAGCGTCCGTCCGGTCGCCTTGCGCGAAAGCTCGGTCGCCAGCTTGATGCGCTGCGCCTCGCCGCCGGACAGCGTGGTGGACGGCTGGCCGAGCTTGACGTAGCCCAGGCCAACGTCGTGCATCGTCTGTAGCTTGTTCGCGAGCTTTGGCAGCGGGCGGAAGAACTCGAGCGCCTCGTCGACCGTCATCTCCAGCACCTCGTAGATGTTCTTGCCCTTGTAGCGCACCTCGAGCGTCTCGCGGTTGTAGCGGTGGCCGTGGCAGACCTCGCAGGGCACGTAGACGTCGGAGAGGAAGTGCATCTCGATCTTGATGATGCCGTCGCCGGAGCAGGCTTCGCAGCGCCCGCCCTTGACGTTGAAGCTGAAGCGGTTCGCGCGGTATCCGCGCGCCTTGGCGTCGGGCGTGGAGGCGAACACGTCGCGGATCATGTCGAACAGGCCGGTGTAGGTGGCGGGGTTCGAGCGCGGCGTGCGGCCGATGGGCGACTGGTCGATGGCGATGACCTTGTCGAGCTGCTCGATGCCGTCGATGCCGTCGTGCGCTCCGGCGCGCAGCCGGGAGCGGTTGAGCGTGTGGGACAGCGACTTGTACAGAATCTCGTTAACCAGCGACGATTTGCCGCTTCCGGACACGCCGGTGACGCAGGTGATGACGCCCAGCGGGAACTTGACCGTGATGTTCTTCAAGTTGTTCGCGCGCGCCTTGCGGACGGTCAGCCAGCCGGCCGGCTTGCGGCGGCTCGCCGGAATGGGCACCGACCGGCGGCCGGAGAGGTACTGGCCGGTGAGCGAATTCGGGTTGTCGATGATCTCCTGCGGCGTTCCGGCGGCGACGATCCGGCCTCCGTTGATCCCCGCGCCGGGGCCGACGTCGACGATGTAGTCGGCGTCGAGCATCGTCTCCTCGTCGTGCTCGACGACGATCAGCGTGTTGCCGAGGTCGCGCAGGTGCTTGAGCGTGTTGAGCAGCTTGCGGTTGTCGCATTGGTGCAGCCCGATGGACGGCTCGTCGAGAATGTACAGCACGCCGACCAGGCTGGAGCCGATCTGCGTGGCCAGCCGGATGCGCTGCGCCTCGCCGCCGGACAGCGTGGACGCGCTGCGCGCGAGCGTCAGGTAGTCCAGCCCGACGTCGGCCAGAAATCCCAGCCGCGACTGCACTTCCTTGAGGATCTGCCGGGCGATGATCTGCTGCTTTTCCGTGAGCTTCAGGTGGGCGAAGAAGCTGTGGGCGTCGCGCACCGGCATCTCGGAGACCTCGGCGATGTTCTTTCCGTCGATCGTCACGGCCAGCGCCTCGCGCTTGAGCCGTCGGCCGCGGCAGTCCGGACAGGGGACGTTGGACATGTAGCCCTCGTAGACGGCCTTCATGCTCTCGGAATTCGTCTCGCGGTAGCGGCGCTCGAGGTTGGCGATGATTCCCTCGAACGGCGCGCTGAACGTTCCTCCGTCGCCCTCGCGCTGATAGTGAACGCGGATCTTTTCGCCCTTCGTGCCGTAGAGGACTTTGTCGAGCGCCTCCTCGGGCAGCTCGTCCACCGGGACGTCGAGCGAAAAGCCGTAGGCCTCGGCCAGCGCCTCGAGGTACATGTGCGCCATGCCGTCCGGCTCGGACGAATTCCAGCCGCTGACCTGAATCGCACCCTCGTTGAGCGATTTCGACCGGTCCGGGATGACGATGGCCGGGTCGATCTTCATCAGCACGCCCAGGCCGGTGCAGGTCGGGCAAGCCCCGTAGGGGTTGTTGAACGAGAACATCCGGGGCGTCAGCTCCTCGATGGAGATGCCGCAGTCCGGGCAGGCGTAGTTCTGCGAAAACAGCATGTCCTCTCCGTCGATCACGCTGACGACCACCAGCCCGCCGCTCAGCCGCATGGCCGTCTCGACGGAGTCGGTCAGGCGCTGCTGGATGTCCGGCCGGATGGCGATTCGGTCGACGACGATCTCGATGGTGTGCTTCTTCGTCTTGGCCATCTTCGGCGGATCGGCCAGCTCGGCCAGCTCGCCGTCGATGCGCGCGCGGATGTAGCCCTGCTTGAGCATGTCCTCCAGCAACTTGACGTACTCGCCCTTGCGGCCGCGGACGACCGGCGCGAGCACCATCAGCCGCGTGCGTTCCGGCAGCGCGAGCACGCTGTCGACGATCTGATCGACGGTCTGCTGGCGGATCTCCTTGCCGCAGTTCGGGCAGTGCGGCGTGCCGACGCGGGCGTACATCAGGCGGAGGTAGTCGTGGATCTCGGTGACGGTGCCGACCGTCGAGCGCGGGTTGCGGCTGGTGGTCTTCTGGTCGATGGAGATCGCGGGCGAGAGGCCCTCGATGTAGTCGACGTCTGGCTTCTCCATCTGTCCCAGAAACTGCCGCGCATAGGAGGACAGCGATTCCACATACCGTCGCTGGCCCTCGGCGTAGATCGTGTCGAACGCGAGCGACGACTTGCCCGAGCCGGACAGCCCCGTCATGACGATCAGCTTGTTGCGCGGAAGCTCGAGGTCGACGTTTTTCAGGTTGTGCTCCCGCGCGCCCTTGATGTAGATTTTATCGGCGATCAAATTGAAACTCTCCTTATGGTCTGAAACTTTGTTTGCTCTGCGGTCCCGGGCGCGCGGTCAGTGCTTCATGCGCTTGCGGCGGGTCTTGCGGGACTTTTCGCCGGAGGCCATGACCTTTTCGCCCTTGAGCGCGAGCATCTGGTCGCGCAGCTTCGCGGCCTTCTCGAAGTCGAGGCTGTTCGCGGCGGCGATCATCCGCTCCTCGAGGCGGTCGATCGCCATGCGGCGCTCCTCGTCGTTCATGGCCGGCTCGGATTTCTCGTCCGCGGCCCGCGTGACCTCCATCAGCTCGCGGATCGCGCTTCGGACGGTCTGCGGCGTGATGTGGTTGGCCTCGTTGTACGCCTGCTGCAGCGCGCGGCGGCGGTTGGTCTCCTGAATGGCGCGCATCATGGAATCGGTGATGCTGTCGGCGTACATGATGACGCGCCCGTCCACGTTGCGCGCCGCGCGGCCGATCGTCTGAATCAGCGACGTCTCCGAGCGCAGGAAGCCCTCCTTGTCCGCGTCGAGGATGGCCACCAGCGCGACCTCCGGCATGTCCAGCCCCTCGCGCAGCAGGTTGATGCCGACCAGCACGTCGAATTCGCCCGTGCGCAGTCCGCGGATGAGCTTGATGCGGTCGAGCGTCTCGACGTCGGAGTGCAGGTATTCGACGCGCACCTCGAGGTCGCGCAGGTATTGCGTCAGGCTCTCGGCCATCTTCTTCGTCAGCGTCGTGACCAGCACGCGCTGGTTTCGCTCGACGCAGCTGCGGATCTCGCCCAGCAGATCGTCCACCTGGCCGGTCGCAGGCCGGACGACGATCTCCGGGTCGATCAGCCCGGTCGGGCGGATGATCTGCTCGACCACCTGCTCGGCGCGCTCCATCTCATAGGGGCCGGGCGTGGCGGAGACGTAGATCAGCTGGTTTGTCTTCTGCTCAAATTCGTGAAACTTCAGCGGCCGGTTGTCGAACGCCGAGGGCAGGCGGAAGCCGTAGTCCACCAGCGAGCGCTTGCGGGCGTAGTCGCCGTTGTACATGCCGCGGATCTGCGGGATGGTGACGTGCGCCTCGTCGATGAAGATCAGGAAGTCCTTCGGAAAGTAGTCCAGCAGCGTGAACGGCGCCTCGCCCGGCCGGCGGCCGTCGAAGTAGCGCGAATAGTTCTCGATGCCGCTGCAATAGCCGATTTCGCGCATCATCTCGATGTCGTAGTGCGTGCGCTGCTCCAGCCGCTGCGCTTCGAGCAGGCGTCCGTTTTCGCGGAAGGTCTGAAGCTGCGCCTGCAGATCCTCCTCGATGCTCTCCAGACAGCGGTCCATCTTGTCCTTTGAGGTTGCGTAGTGTGAGGCGGGGAAGATCATGACGTGGTTCATGTACCGAAGCGCCTTGCCGGAGACGATTTCGACTTCGGCGATGCGGTCGATTTCATCGCCGAACATCTCCACCCGCACGGCCTTTTCCTGCGACGCGGCCGGGATGATCTCGATGACCTCGCCGCGCACGCGGAAGGTTCCGCGCTCGGATTCAAAGTCGTTGCGCGTGTACTGCATCTCCACCAGCCGGCGCAGCAGCTCGTCGCGGTCGATGGTCATGCCCTCGCGCAGCGACACGGAGAGGCTCTCGTACTCCTCCGGGTCGCCCAGGCCGTAGATGCAGCTGACCGAGGCCACGATCACCACGTCGCGCCGCTCGGACAGCCACGCCGTCGCGCTGTGGCGCATCCGGTCGATCTCGTCGTTGACGCTGGAATCCTTTTCGATAAACGTGTCCGTCGAGGGGATGTACGCCTCGGGCTGATAGTAATCGTAGTAGGAGACGAAGTAGCCGACGGCGTTTTCGGGGAAAAATTCGCGGAACTCGGCGGCCAGCTGCGCCGCGAGGGTCTTGTTGTGGGCGATGACCAGCGCCGGGCGGTTGGCGTTTTTGATGATGTTCGCCATGGTGAAGGTCTTGCCCGAGCCGGTCACGCCGAGCAGCACCTGATGCTTCATGCCCTGTTCGAGCCCGCGCGTGAGCGCCTCGATGGCCTGTGGCTGGTCGCCGGTCGGCCGGTAGTCGGATTTGAGCTGAAACATGCGCTTTCCCCCGCTTTCCGTTTGCATTCTTCAGTATTATAGCATATTTTCCGCAAGAATAGATAAAATCCCCCGTCAGAACCGAACAATTAAACTGGCGTTCGATTGCACAAAAAGGCGGCGCCTCCCTTTGGATGGGAAGCGCCGCACAGGCAGCCATAAAGTCCGCAGCAGAGCGAGAGAGGGCCGAAGTCCTTTCGCGCATGAGCCGTCCCGGCGAATCAGATTTTGCGGAGCATTTCGGGACCCTTTGCGTGCACCGCAATGGCGCAGACGATGGACAGCGCCGCGAGGAATGCCAGCCCGATTCCCAACGCAGCGGCAATGGCGAGGAGCGACATCAGCTGCCAGACGCCGACGCCCACACCGACCAGCAGCACCAGCGGGCCGAACGTCGACAGGAAGCTCAGCAGCGAGCGCTTGAGGATGGCGGCATCGTCGAGGTCGGTGCGGACAAATGCCAATCCGACCAGGGTGCCAAAGTAGGCGTGGCCGATCAGGAACACGATCGGGAAGGCCAGCAGCGCGGCGGTCTGAAGCGGGCCCATGCCAAATGCGATGGCCAGGCAGACGGCGCTGACCAGCGCGCAGGGCAGGCTGACGAGCACTTCGAACCACGTCTTGACTCGGATGAGCAGCTGCTCGCTGACCGGCGCGGAGCGCAGCAGCCACAGCTGTTTGCCCTCGAGGCTGAACGACGGGGCACTGATTGCGCACAGCGAAAGGCAGAAGCCCATAAACGCCCAGCCAACGGCGACCAGAAGCCAGTCGAGATCCGAAATTTCCCCGGCCTCGGCGAGCACTTCGGTCATGAAGGAATCGATGGCGCCGCGCTGGATAAGCGCCACTACGCCCAGCGCCACCAGTAGGATCGGCCCCATGCCGGCGTTCCAGAAATAGGTCGGGGTGCCGAAAAACCGCCGGGCTTCCTTGTTGACCAGCGCGCGGAAGCAGCCGGTCGAGCGCTGCGCGGTGAGGCGGTAGTCATTGCGCGCGGATTTCGCCGCGAATGCCGAGACGACTTTGCGGTAGCACTTGCCCAACCCATAGACGACCACGGCGCACGGCAGAACGCAGGAGAGCGCCAGCTTGCCCAGCGCGGCCCAGTCGCCCATGATGGCGTCGCCCATCCAGACGGCGGGCGCGGCCCAGCCGAGGCTCGAGCGGATGTTGGCGGCGTTGAGGGCGAGCGAGTCCACCATGCCGCTCAGGTTGAACGCGAACCAGAACACGGCGACCAGGTAGACGGCCATGATCAGGTTTTGCGCAATCGCGCGGTGCTTCATCCGCGCGGAGAGCCATGCCAGCAGCGCGCCCACCAGCACCGAAAGCGCCGTGTCCAGCAGCGGCAGCAGCAGCGCGGCCAACACCAGCCGCACCCAGAAGCCGGCGGTCAGCGCTTCGGGCGTCGCGCCGAACGCCGCGCAGGCCACGCCGGCGGGCAGCAGCATGAAGAACGACAGCAGCAGGTTTTCCAGATAGATGGCCGACACGCGCGCCGCCATCAGCGTCGTTGACGACACCGGCAGCGCCAGCAGCAGGTCGTTGTCCTTGCCGCCGTAGACGGCGCTGCTCGCGCCGAACGCGGTGAACATCAGTCCGGTCACCAGCGCGGCGATTCCCATGAACACGAATACGAGCGATTCCATGCCGACCGGCGCGAGCACGGACACGAACAGCGTCGAATAGACGCCGGAGATGTACAGCGCCAGCGCGGCGATCAATATCACCGCGCCGATGCCGGACACGGCCTTTTTCTTCTTGCCGCGTCCCACGCCCGAGCTGATCACCAGCATCGACCGCAGGCTGACCTTCAGCAGTGCGAAGAATTTCTTCATTCCTTTTCGCCCTCCAGCTCCAGGAATACGCTCTCCAACGAGGAGTCGCCGACGACGTCTTCGGTGTCGCCATAGCGGATCAGCTGACCTTGCTTGATGATGGCGATCTTGTCGCAGAGCTTCTCGGCCACCTCCAGCACATGCGTGGAGAAGAACACCGACGATCCGCCGGCGCACAGCTCCGCCAGAAATTCCTTCATGATGTGCGAGGCGGAGGGATCGAGGCCGACCATCGGCTCGTCCAGGATCAGCAGCTTCGGGTGGCGGATGAACGCCGAGATCAGCGCCAGCTTCTGCCGCATGCCGTGCGAATAGCTGCCGATGGGCGAGCCCAGGTTGCCGGTCAGCTCGAACGCATCCGCGTATTTTTCGATGCGCTGGGTGCGCGCGCCGGCCGGAATGTCGTACAGATCGGCGATGAAGTTCAGAAACGAGATGCCGGACATGAACTCGTACAGATCCGGGTTGTCCGGCAGAAATGCCGTCACGCGCTTGGCCGCCACCGGCTCGCGCCGCACGTCGTGGCCGTCGATGCGGATCGTGCCCTCGGTGAAATCCAGCACGCCCGCGCACGCGCGCAGCGTCGTGGATTTTCCGGCGCCGTTGTGGCCAATAAAGCCGACGATTTCGCCGGGCAGCACGTGCAGGTTCAGGTCGTCCACGGCCTTTTTCCCGCCGGAATAGGTCTTGGAAAAGTGTTCAATTCGAAGCATGGTCATCCTCCTTGTATTTCGGCGCGCGCCGAAGGCATCTTCCCCCTCCCGGGAGCGCCCTCTGCGCTTCCCGGGGAGCAGGAATATTATAGTGCGGGTGCGGCCGGGCGTCAAGGCCAATTGGGTCAAAGATACATTTGAACGCTCAAACCGTCCGCCGTGCCGCCTGAAATGACGTTTTCCGCGCTTTCCGGCCGCAAAATTTATTATAATGCGGAATTCGCATTATGTCAAGGCCGAGTCCGCCTATACTGGACTTGGAGGTGGCGCCAATGTCGAAGCCGCGCACCATTCCGCGGGGCACGCGCAATATCGTCGGCGCGAAGGTCGAGCGGGTCCGCAAGGCAAAAAACATGAAGCAGAAGGAGCTCGTGGCCATTTTGCAGAGCAAGGGCATGGACATCAGCGACACGAGCATGTCCCGGCTGGAGGGGCAGATCCGCCTCGTGCAGGATTTTGAGATTCCGATTCTCGCCGAGGCGCTGGGCGTGACGGTGGAATGGCTGCTGCTGGGCGAGGACGAAGCGCAGACGTGAAAAGAAGCGCCGCACGGCACAAGTGCGGCGCTTCGGGCTGTCAAAAACCCTGGCGGGCGCGAAAGGATCGACCTCATTTTGCGTTGCAATCGTCCCCGGCGTGCGGGCGGTTCGTGCCGCCGGGCAGTGCGTAAAACCGGGGGTTCAAGCTGCCGCGTCAGTATTCCGCCCGGACGAATTTCCGCCAGGCGTCGATCGAGCGCTCGACCTTGCCGGTGTCCGTGCAGTAGGCGATGCGGAAGTGGGTGGGTACGCCGAACGTCTCGCCGGGCACGAGGATCAGGTCGTGCCTGGCCGCCTTGCGGCAAAACGCGGCGGCGTCCGGTTCGAGCGCGGCGGGGAACATGTAAAACGTGCCGGCGGGGCGGACGATCGAGAAGCCGAGCGCGGTCAGCTCGCCGTAGAGCAGGTTCATGTTGCGTTCGTAGACGCTGAAGTCGGAGGTCATGTCGCAGCAGGCGGCGACGGCGCGCTGGACGTAGGCCGTGATGCTGTCGTGCCCGATGCCGCGCGAGATCTGCACGGCCATCTGGGCGACCGTCCGGGATTCGCCGCAGGCGGGATTGACCGCCAGATAGCCCGCGCGGTCGCCCGGGATGGAGAGCGATTTGGAGAAGGAATAGCAGCCCAGCGTGCGCGGATAGAACTTGGAGACGTAGACCGGCTTTTGCCCGTCGAACAGGATCTCGCGGTACGGCTCGTCGGAGATCAGCCACAGCTCGTGGCCGTACTCGGCCTCCTTGGCGAACATCCAGTCCGCCAGCTGCCGGAGCGTCTCGGCTGAGTAGACCGCGCCGGAGGGGTTGTTCGGCGTGTTGATGAGCAGCGCCTGCACGCGGGGATTCATGATTTCATCGAGCGCGTTGAAGTTGATCTGGAAGTCCTCCGTCCGGGCGGGGACGACGCGCAGCGCGCAGCCCGCCAGTTCGGCGTAGGGCGCGTATTCGGGGAAAAACGGCGCGAAGGTCACGATCTCGTCGCCGGGCTGCGCAACCAGCCGGATGGCGTGCGCCAGCGCGCCGGCGGCGCCCGAGGTCATGAAGATGTCGCCGGCGCCGTAGTTCATGTCAAAGCGGCGGTTGAGCGATTCGGCGATCCGCTCGCGCGCCTCGCGGTTGCCCAGCCCCTGGCTGTAGCCGTGCGCGGATTTGCCGGTTTCGTGCGTCAGTATGGAGACGAGCGCGTCGTCATAGGCCCTGGGTTCGGGCACCGAGGGATTGCCGAGGCTGAAGTCAAACACGTTTTCCGCGCCGATTTCGCGGGCACGGGCGCTGGCGAACGCCGCCAGTTCCATGATGACCGATGCGTTTCCGAGCATAGAGCGATATTTTTTCGACAACATAGGCGTGCCTCCGTTCTGGCTGTCAAAGGGCCGTTCTTCGTCTTTTCAGGAATCGGGCGTGCCATCCAGTTGGACGCGCGCGTTTGGCCGCCTGCGCGCAACCAAACGCTTTGATCCAATAAAAAAAGCAGAGCCGCACAGGGCGGATCGCCGCCCTCGACTCCATTGTGTCTTTATTATAGCGCAATTTGCGCCGGCGTGTCAAGCGCGCCGGCGGGATGTGCGGCAAAAAATGAAGGGATATGCGGGAATTTTTCTTCAAAAAAACGTTGAAATTCCCGTTGGATGCGTGTAGAATGAATTTCATGCACGGAGACATTTCAATTTCTGAGACACGAAAGAGGGTTATGGTATGTCAATCGATTTCAGCGCGGCGGACGCGCGGATTGCCTCCCTGATCGAGCGCGCCGGGCTGCCCGGCGTGGCCGTATGCGCGCTTGGCCCGGACGGCGCCCGGTTTGAAAAGGGATATGGGTTTCGGGATGCCGGCAGGGCCATTGCGCCGGATTCGGACACGATGTTCGGCATCGCCTCCATGTCCAAGTCGATCACCGCGCTGGCGGTCGCGATTCTGGAGAGCGAGGGCAAGCTGTCCTACGACGATCCCGTCTATCGCTATTTCCCGAACTTCCGCGTGCCCGGCGCGGCGCGCGACGCGGTCACGCTGCGCACGCTGGCCAGCCACACCAGCGGCATTCCGCCCATGGAGCCGCTGGAGTGGTCGATTGCGATGAACAGCCCCCGCCGCGACGGCGAGTGGATCCGCGCGATGCGCGCGAGCGCGCCCAACCCGATGGCGACGATCGACCAGGTGATCGACTACATCGCGTCGTGCCCGTATCCCACCGTCGGCGCGCCCGGCGAGAACATGAGCTACTGCAACGAGGGCTATGCGATCCTGTCCTACGTCGTGGATCAGGCGGCGGGCATGCCGCTGGAGCAGTTCTGCATGGAGCGCATCTTCCGCCCGCTGGGCATGACGCGCACCGTCATGGACGACGACTGCGCGTCCGCGCGCGCCCTGTCCGGCGGCAACATCACCTCGTTGTTCGAGCGCGACGAGGCCGGCGAACTGGTCTGCGACGACAATTGGAGCATCCTGCCGCCGTTCCGCGGCTGCGCGATGGTCAAGTCCACGGCGCGCGACATGGCGGCCTACTACCGCTGCCTGTCCAACGGTGGCGTTCACGAGGGCCGGCAGGCGCTGCCGCGCGCGGCGGTGGACGCGCTGGTCGGGCCGTCCATTCCGGCGAAGGAGATCGCGTGCTACGGGCTCGGCCTGTACAAGCGCGTGAAATGCGGCCACACGATCTGCGAGCACGGCGGCGGGCTGCATGGCGTGTCCTCAAAGGGCGGGTTGCTGCTCGGCGAGGATTGGGGCTTCGCCGTGCTGTGCAACGAGGGCGACGCGGACGTGGATGAGCTGATGTGGACGCTCTACAACGCCGCCATGGGGCTGCCCCTCGAGACGCCGCACCGCTGGTTCGTGCCGGTGGGCCGGCCGTTCTCCGATCCGGAAATGCTCACGGGCCGCTTTGTCGGCCACGAGGGCGTGCCGGCGGTGGTGACGGTGACGGCCGACGGCGGCGTGCCCGTGGCGACCGTCAGCGGCCGCGAGACGAAGCTGGCCTACTGCGGCGGCACGAGGTTTCTCGCCATGGATGCGGAACAGCCGGAGCGCACGCGCGCGCAGCTGGAATTCCTGATCCGCGATGGGCGCGCGTGGGGCGTGCGCTGCGGCAGCCGGATCTTTGTCAACGAGGGCTGAAATCCGGCCGAATGCAAAAACAAAGATGCGGGCGGCGCAGTGCCGTCCGCATCTTTAGCCCGCTGGCAGGGCAGGCTTTGTCAATGCTTTGACGCGCCACGCGAGTGCATCTCGCGCGGCGCGTTTTTTCATAGAGGCGGTCCGCCGGTTCCGGCCGCTGTGCGGCGCGCCGATGAATGGGGAACGTCAGCCCTGCTGCACGGAGGGGAACAGGCTGGCGTTGGTGTGCGGCAGGAAGCAGGCGGCGACGAATTCGTCCATGTAGCCCGGCTCGGTGGACAGCTCGAGGTAGGTCATGCTCCGCGCCAGCTCGTCGACCTTTTCGCGCGCCGGATCCGAGATCAGCATCGCGTAGGCGCCGCTCAGCGAGGAATTGCCGATGTAGCTGAACATCTCCTCCGGGATGTCGGGCAGCATGCCGATGGTGACGGCGTTCTTCATGTTGATGCCGCTGCCGATGCCGCCGGCGACGTAGACGTGGCCGAGCACGCTCGGATCCATGCCCATGGAGTTGAGCATCGTCATCGTGGCGGAGAAGATCGCGCCCTTGGCGCGGATGAAGGCGTCGATGTCGACCTCGTTGATTTCGACGTCGCGGACGTGGCCGGTTTCCTCGCGGAAGGCGATCACATAGCTTCCCATGCCGTTTTCATCGTAGCGCACGCGGCGGCCTTCGCGGGAGAACTTGCCCTTGCCGTTGATGATGCCCGTGCGGAACAGCTCGGCGATGATGTCGATGATGCCGGAGCCGCAGATGCCGACCGGCGATTCGCCGCCGATGACGGTGTAGCTCGGCTCCATCGTCTCGGCGTCGATCGTGCAGGCATCGATCGCGCCGTCGGTGGCGCGCATGCCGCAGGAGATGTCGCCGCCCTCGAACGCGGGACCCGCCGAGCAGGCGCAGCTCATCAGGAATTCGTTGTTGCCGAACACCAGCTCGCCGTTCGTGCCCAGGTCGATGAACAGCGCCAGCTCCTCGCGGTTCCAAATCATCGAGGCGAGCGTGCCGGCGGTGATGTCGCCGCCGACGTAGCTGCCGATGTTCGGCGCAAGGATCAGCTTTGCCTCCGGGTGCAGGCCGAGGCGCAGCTCGTTGGCGCGGAAGTCGTCGGCCAGGAAGAAGCTGGGGATGTATGGCTCCATGCGCACCGGATCGGCGAACAGGCCCAGCAGCAGGTGGTTCATGGTGGTGTTGCCGGCCAGGCACATGCGGTAGATGCGGCGGCTCTCGATCTTCGCCGCGGCGCACATCTGCGCGATCAGCGGGCGGAGGGATTCGTCGATCACGGCCTTCTGCAGCCGCTCGGCGCCGCCCTCGCGGCTGGCCTCGATGATGCGGTTGATGACGTCGGCGCCATAGCGGATCTGGCCGTTGCCGGTGGACGCCTTGGCGAGAATCGCGCCGGACTCCATGTCCACCAGCGCGGCGGCGACCGACGTGGTGCCCAGGTCGACCACGAGCCCGGCGACCGGCGCGGCGTCCTCTGGCGGCAGCACGTCGAGCACGGCGGCGGTTTCACCGGCGACGTCGACCACGCAGCGCGCGCGGAAGCCATTCTCGCGCAGCACGCGCGCCAAATCCTTCAGCGCGGAATAGCTGAGGACGGCCTTCTCGACGCCCAGCAACTCACACAGCTTGCGCGCGAGGCGCTCGTTGTCGGGCATGGTGTCGTCGGGCGTCGGCTCGCTCAGCTCGACGGTGAGCGCGGACAGGCCGTTTCGGAATTCGATGCCCGAGGCCTGAATCTCCTCCTTCGTGCGGTTGAAGATGGCCAGCTCCTTTTCCGAGGAGATGTCCGCCACGCGCATGTGGCTGCGGTAGGCCGAGGCGATGTCCGGCACCTCGACGCACACGTCGGAGACCACCTTGCTCACGCACGCGAGCCGCCAGCCCTCGGCGTATTCGGAATCGGAGATGTGGCGCGTCCGGGGCGAATCCAGCTCTCCGGAAACCAGCCGCACCCTGCACTTGCCGCAGGCGCCATTGCCCGAGCAGGGCGCGTCGATGGCCACGTTGGCGCGGCGCGCGATTTCGAGCAGGTTGTCGCCCTCCGCAGCGTGGATCACCACGTCCGCACCGTTGGCATGAAACGTCACTGATACCATTCCATCGTCCTCCTTATTCAATGAACGGCTGCGACAGAAGCCCGTCGCAGCCGATTTTTTGCGCACAAAAACAGCGCCTCCCAGCCCATGACCCGTGGGCGAAGCGCGTCCGGGCCGGTCTTCTGGCTCGCGCCTCGCGCGGCTTCCACCCGCCTTCCCGCATTTGCAGTGGCCAATGGGGGAATCCTTGGCGCTCACAGCGGCGGCACCGCCCGGGATTTGCACCCGGTTCCCGTTTTCCTTTCAGGAGAAATCCATCCCGAACAAGGGTATTATAACAAATCCGGCCTCCTTCTGTCAACGAGGCGTTGACACTTCACGCAAATTTGACTACAATGAAAGCGGCGGCGTCTTTCGGCGCACGCAGTGGAGGCGAAACATGGCGGAATTGCGCAATCGATTGTATCTGGCGACCATCGGGGCCGGCGCGCCCGAGCTGGCGCGCGAATATGGGCTGGGGCTGGAGCTGGACGAGTTCTGCACGGCGGCGAACTTTGACGAGCACTTCGACGAATGGAATGCCCGCGCGCGCTCGGCGATGCGGATGTCCGACCGGTTCGTGCTTCACGCGCCGTTTGCCGAGCTATCGCCCTGCGCGATCGACCCGATGATCCGCCGCGCCGTCCGCTTCCGGCTCGATCAGGCGGCCGGGCTGTGCGACCGCTACGGCATCGCACGCATGGTCGTCCACTCCGGATTCATGCCGCGGGTGTACTTTGACGAGTGGTTCGTCGAACAGTCGGCGAAGTTCTTCCGCGAGTTCCTCGCCGGCCGTCCGGATTCGTTCGAGCTGCTGATCGAAAACGTGCTCGACGCCGATCCGGTCTGCCTGCGGGATATGGTCGAGGCCATCGGCGACCGGCGCGCCGGCGTCTGCCTCGACGTCGGCCATGCGCACGTCGCGTCGAAGGCGCCCGTCCGGGAATGGCTGCGCGTCCTCGCGCCGAACCTCCGGCACGTCCATGCGCACGACAACGACGGCTCGTTCGACGCCCACCTTCCGCCCGGCGAGGGAACGATCGGCTTTCCCAAGCTGTTCGGCGAAATTGCCGCGCTCGCCCCGGCGGCGACGGTGACGTTTGAATGCCCGGACGCACAGGACTGCGTCCGCCGCCTGATTCGGGACGGGGTTTTATAGGAAGCAATCTTTTTTTGCAGCAGGGGGATGCGCGGTGAAGCGTGCGGCCGGACTATCGAAGCGCCGGAGAGGAGTGCGAGCGGGCCGAAGCCCTCGCGTGAAAACCGTCTCCGGCGCTATCCTATGGATTTACAATTCCCGGGTCAGGCTCTCGATCAGGTCGACGCAGCGGTCGATGCCGATGACAGAGCTGTCGAGGCAGAGGTGGTAGTTCTGCGAAGCGCCCCACTTCTGGCCGGTGTAGTGCTCGTAGTTGTTCGCGCGGCGCTTGTCCTTGTCCTTCAGCCGCTGCTCCGGGCTCTTGTCGCTCTCGCCGTACAGCCGCACGATGCGATCGGCGCGATAGTTGAGCGGCGCGTGGACGAATACGTTGAGGCAATCGTCCCGATCCTTGAGGATGTAGTCCGCGCAGCGGCCGACGATCACGCACGGCGCTTCTTCCGCCAGCTTCAGGATGACGTTGCGCTGGATGCACCAGAGGAAGTCGGACGCCGACATGCCCTTCATGATCCCGGGCACGCCCGGGGACGCAAACAGATAGCTCCACGAACTCTTGGAGGCGGAATGCTCGCCGGTCTCTTCAATGTAGGATGGATCAAAGCCGGTTTCCGCGGCGACTTCCTTGACCAGCTCCTTGTCGTAGTATTTGACGCCGAGCCGCTCGGCCAGCTTTTTTCCGACGCTGCGTCCGCCGCTGCCGAATTCGCGGCTGATGGTGACGATTCGCTTCATGGAGTCTCCCTCCCGTTTCTTTGCTTTGATTTTGCGTGGGAAATGCGCTTCCCACTGTTATAATTGGTTCGACGCGGTTTTGCAAAAACCTTCCCGCAGGGCAAATTCTTCCGCCTTCTTTAGTCCGTTAAAAATTCTAGGGAGAGCGCGAGAGGGCCGCAGCCCTCTCGCACTAAAATCGTCTCCG
>NHCFR01400__coassemble_1017_pt1 | contig 15934 bp, 13 predicted proteins | sample NHCFR01400__metabat2_low_PE_007 | metagenome-assembled genome bin NHCFR01400 | reverse complement strand
AGTCCATCTGGCCGGCCTCGACCTCGTCCAGTTCCTCCTCCATGCTGGCGGTAAACGCGATGTCCACGATCTCCGGGAAGTGCTTGCACATCATGTCGTTGACGATCTTGCCCAGCTCGGTCGGGATCAGGCGGCGGTTTTCGCGCGCGACGTAGCCGCGGTTGATGATCGTCGAGATCGTCGGCGAATAGGTGGACGGCCGGCCGATGCCCTTTTCCTCGAGCGCGCGCACGAGGCTGGCCTCGGTGTAGCGCGGCGGCGGCTGGGTGAAGTGCTGCTGCGGGTCGAGGCCCTGCAGCTCGGCCTCCATGCCCTCGCTCAGGTCGGGCAGCGCCTTGGCGTCGGCCTCTTCCTGGGTGTCGTCGGCGCTCTCCTCGTACACGGCGGTGAAGCCGGCGAAGCGCAGCTTCTGGGCGTTGAAGTGGAACCGTTCGCCGCTGTCGGCGTCGATGTCCACGGCCATGGTGTCGTACACCGCGGGGGTCATCTGGCTGGCGACAAAGCGGTCGTAGATCAGCTTGTACAGCCGGAACTGGTCGCGCGACAGCGACGCCTTGATTGCGTCCGGCCGGCGGGCGATGTCGGTGGGGCGGATAGCCTCGTGGGCGTCCTGTGCGCTCTTGCGGGTCTTGTAGGTGTTCGGCTTTTCGGGCAGGGAATCCGCGCCGTAGGTCTCGCCGATCATCGCGCGCACGGATTCGAGCGCCTCGTCGGCGGTGCGGGTGGAGTCGGTTCGGATGTAGGTGACCAGACCCTGCGAGCCCTCGCCGGCGATCTCCACGCCCTCGTAGAGCTGCTGGGCGATCTGCATGGTCTTCTGCGTGGTGAAGCCGAGCTTTCGCGACGCCTCCTGCTGCAGGTTGGACGTCGTAAACGGCGCGGCGGGGAACTTGCGGCGCTCCGAGCGCTTGATGGCCTGCACGGAAAAGCGCGCGCCCTCGCAGCTGGCGAGCACCTTCTCGGCGTCCTCGCGGCTCTTCAGCTCGGCCTTTTCGCCGCCGAAGCCGGTAAAGCGCGCGGAGATCGCGCCCGCGCCGATCTGGAACTTCGCGTCGATCGACCAGTATTCCTCCGGGAGGAAGATTTCGATCTCGTTCTCGCGGTCGCAGATCATCTTCGCGGCGACGGACTGCACGCGCCCGGCGCTCAAGCCCTTCTTGACTTTCTGCCAGAGCAGCGGGCTGATCTTGTAGCCGACCAGGCGGTCGAGCACGCGGCGCGCCTGCTGGGCGTCGACCAGGTTCATGTTGATGGTGCGCGGCGACTTGACCGCGGCCTTGACCGCCTTTGCGGTGACCTCGTGGAACTCGATGCGGCAGGCGCTGCCGGCTTCGATGCCGAGCACGTTTGCCAGGTGCCACGAGATCGCCTCGCCCTCGCGGTCCGGGTCGGTCGCGAGGAAGATCTTGCTGGCGCCGCGCGCCTCCTTGCGGATGCGGCTCAAGATCTCCCCGCGGCCGCGGATGGTGATGTATTTCGGCTCAAAGCCGTTTTCGACGTCGACGCCGAGCTGCGATTTCGGCAGGTCGCGGACGTGGCCCTGCGAGGCCTCGACCTTGTAGCCGCGGCCGAGGAACTTGCCGATGGTCTTGGCCTTGGCCGGTGATTCGACGATGACGAGCTTGTTCGCGTTAGCCATGGATACCTCCGGTTGTGGTTCTTGCGCTGAAGTTGGGCGGCGACTTATCCGGTGCGGCATGGGGGCGGCGTCGTTGGCGCTCACATCCTGCCCTGATCCAGATAGGCCCGGTACATTCCGCCCGGCACTTTTATTATTATTCCCCGAAGTTCCAGCATTGTCAAGTGGGAATTTAGCTTTGCGGGCGGAAATTGCGTCAAATTTCGCAATTCCTCAAAGGAAAGTTCCTGTTCTGTGAGCGGAACGACGATCTTTTCCTCCTCGGCGTCGAGCGAAACGGCCGGCGGACTGACCGGCAGGTCGCGCGGCTTTTCCGCCCAGCGGTAGAAGTCGAGGATCTCCCACGCGGAGATCGCGGGCTTCGCGCCGTCGACGATCAGCCGGTTGGGCATGGCGCTCAGTGGCGAATAGATCGATCCGGGCACGGCGAACACGTCGCGCCCCTGCTCGAGCGCGAAGTTCACCGTGATCATCGCGCCGGAGCCCTTTGCGCCCTCCACCAGCAGCGTCCCGTGGGTCAGGCCGCTGATGATGCGGTTGCGGGCGGGGAAGTGCCCGGCGTTGGGCGGCGTGCCGGGCGGGTACTCGCTGACCAGCGCGCCGCCGGCGTCGAGGATCCGCTCGGCCAGACCGGCGTTCTCCGGCGGATAGGCGACGTCCACGCCGCAGCCGAGCACGGCGACCGTCCGGCCGTGCCCGTCCAGCGCGCCCTCATGGGCGCAGGTGTCGGCGCCGCGCGCCATGCCGGACACGACCGCGACGCCTTCCCGCGCGAGGTGCGCCGCGATCTCCCGGGCCGCGCGCATGCCGTCGCGCGTGCAGCGCCGCGAGCCGACGATGGCGAACATCCTTTCGCCGTCCAGCGCCGCGTCCCCGCGGACGTAGAGCGTCGCCGGCGGATCATAGATCTCGGCGAGCAGGGCCGGGTAGCCGTCCGAAATGCGCGGGATCGCGCGGCACTTCGCGCGCTCGAGCGCGTCGAACAGCGAATAGAAATAGCGCTCGTCGCGCGCGGCGCGCAGGTTGGCCATCGCCTTTTTGCCCAGGAACTTCATCTCCGGCGCGCCGGCGTTGTCCCACACCGCGCGCGGATCCTCGAAGATGGTCAGCAGCTGGTAGAAGCGCTTGACGCCGATGCCCTCGATGCTCGACAGCCAGATCCAGTATTGTTCCATGGCCGAGTATTCCATGCGCTACCCCCAGTACTTCCGGTCGAGCGTGCGGTACTGCACGGCTTCGGAGACGTGTTCGGCGGAGATCTCGTCCGCGCCGTCCAAGTCGGCAATCGTGCGGGCGACCTTCAAAATGCGCGTGTAGGCGCGGTTGGACAGCTTGAGCCGCTCGCAGGACAAGAGGGTCAATTCGCGCGCCTCCGGCGTCATCGCGCAGGCGCGCGCGATCGTCCGCGCGTCGAGCTGGGCGTTGCAGCGGATGTCGCCCTTCTCCTTTGCGTAGCGCGCCCGCTGCACCTCGCGCGCGGCGCAGACGCGGGCGCGGATGGACTCGGACGATTCCGATTCCTCCATGCTCGCCAGCTGGTCGGCGGGGATGGATTCGACCTCGATGTGCATGTCGATCCGGTCGAGCAGCGGGCCGGAGACGCGGCTCAAATACCGCCGGATCTCGGCGGGCGTGCAGCGGCACTGGCGCGTCCGGCTGCCGAGGTTGCCGCAGGGGCAGGGGTTCATCGAGCAGATCAGCACGAACCGCGCCGGGTACGTCGCCTGCGCGCTGACGCGCGCGATCGTTACGAAGCCGTCCTCCAGCGGCTGGCGCAGCGCCTCGAGTACGTCGCGGCGGTACTCGGGCAGCTCGTCCAGAAACAGCACGCCGTTGTGCGCCTTGCTGATCTCGCCGGGCAGGGCGTTGATGCCGCCGCCGACGAGCGATGCGTGCGACGCGGTGTGGTGGGGCGATCGGAATGGCCGCTCGGTCAGCAGCCCGCTCGGCGGCACGGTACCGGCCACGGAGTGGATCCGCGTGGACTCCAGCGCCTCGGCGAACGTCATGTCCGGCAAGATGGTCGGCATACAGCGCGCCATCAGCGTCTTGCCCGAGCCGGGCGGGCCGATCATCAGCACGTTGTGCCCGCCGGCCGCGGCGATCTCGAGCGCGCGCTTGGCGCTGGACTGGCCCTTGACGTGGCAGAAGTCCTGAAGCGATTCGCGGCGGCGCAGCAGCGCGGCGTAGGGCACAGGTTCCGGCGGCTGGATGGGCACCTGGCCGGTCAGGTGGCGGACGGCGGCGTTGAGGCTGTCGACCGGGTAGAGCTGGACGCCCTCGATGCAGCGGACTTCGTTTAGGTTGTCCGCGGGCAGCATCACGCGCGAAATGCCGCGCTCGATGGCGGAGATCACCATCGGCAGCGCGCCGCGCACCGGCCGAACGGCGCCGTCCAATCCCAGCTCGCCGAAGGCGCAGGTGTCCGCGAGGCTGCGCGCATCGAGCACGCCCATGCAGCACAGCGTGCCCAGCGCGATGGGCAGGTCGAAGGCAGGGCCTTCCTTCTTTAAGTCGGCCGGCGCGAGGTTGACGGTCAGCCGCGCGGTGGGAAAGCCGTAGCCGCTGTTCTTCGCGGCGGCGCGCACCCGCTCGCGCGATTCGCGCACGGCGGCGTCCGGCAGGCCGACGATTTCAAACGCCGGCATGCCGTTGGACAGGTTGACCTCCACTTCGACGCCGAAGCCGTCGATGCCCGTCAGGCCGCAGCTGAGCACGCTGGCCAGCATCGGTATCATCTCCTTGGTAAAAGATTGGTGGGGAAAGTCGTTGAAGGGAGAGAGGGCCGGGAAAAGCCGCCGGGGAAGAACGGCGCGCCGGCCGGTTCCTTCATTAAAATAGACGCGCCTCGAAGCGGCGAGAGGGCTGCGCGGAAGCGCCGTTTTCCCGGCGGGCGGGGAAGTTCCGCCACCCCAAATGCACAGCTGTCGCGGCCGGCATGCGGCCGGCCGCGACTCAATTCAGAAGTTGATCCACTCGAACCAGCGCAGGTACTGCGCATAGCTGCGCGCGACCGGCAGGCCGGATTCCAGCGGGTAGAACGCGATGAACAACACCAGCGCGGCGACCATCAGCGTGATCGCGACGGCCTTGAACGCGGCGTCGGACTTCGAGCGGATCCAGTTCAGCATCAGCACGCTTGCGATGATGATGAACGGCACGCTCGCGAAGTAGTGGTAGATGAAGGTCGATCTCGGCACCAGCACCCACGGCAGGAACTGCGATGCAAACGCGATGATCACCATCACATAGGTCTTGGGCGCGCGGCGCATCCACGCGGTGCGGCCGAGCACGAACAGCATCGCGACCAGCCCGAACCACCATACGGCCGGGTTGCCCATGCATGAAATCGAGGAGACCATGCCGTCCACCGGCAGGTAGGCCGAGCCGGAATAGTACCACATCGGCCACCAGATGATCGGCCACTCGTACCACTCCGAGCGGAAGGCGTGCGTGTCGCCGCCCAGACCGGCGTGGTAGTCGAAGATGCGCTTCTGCAGGTCGATGATCTCGCGGACGCAGTCGCCGGAGAACAGGTCGGCAAACGACGTCACCCTGAAGCCGGCCACGCCCTTCGCCGCCCACGACGCCTCCGAGATGCCGCGCAGGTACCAGAAGTAGGAGAAGTAGTAGATCAGCACCGGGATCACGATGAAGAACACGACGCAGAAGGCGAGCGTCGCCACGGCGCCGCCGCTGAACACCTCTGCCACTGCGGCGCAGAGCTCGGCATTTTCCCCCTTGTCCATGTGTGCGCGCGCATAGCGGTATTCGCGCCAGCGGCGGTACAGCGACCAGAAGAACAGCACCGCCAGCCCCGCCGAGGCGTAGATGCCGATCCACTTCGTCGCCCATGCGATGCCCATCGTCACGCCGCACAGCCCCAGCGGGATCAGCGAGCGCCTGAACGCCTGTGCCGACGTCCAGCGCATCTGGAAGTAGCGGAACATGAAGAAGTACATCAGCATGATCCAGAACACGGCGTAGGAGTCGATCGTGGCGATGCGCGTCTGCGTGAAGTGCATCGAATCGACCGCCAGCAGGAACATCGCGACAAACGACAGCTTCGTCGATTTCGTCAGCTGCTTGACCAGCAGGTACATCAGCGGCACCATCAGCACGCCCATCACCGCGCCCATGAACCGCCAGCCGAACGGCGTCATGCCGAACAGCTCGATGCCCACCATCATCAGCACCTTGCCCAGCGGCGGGTGCGTGTATTCGTAGGTCGGCTCGCCGTGCAGGTGCTCGTAGGCCGTGCGCGCGTGGTAGATCTCGTCGAAGTAGGTGGAGTTGTAGTAGCTCGGGTAGGCCGGGATGGTGTCCTGTTCGTCGATGAGCAGCTGCGCGTCGGAGACGATCGCGCTGCCCGTCTGCTCGATGGACTGGATCTCGTAGGCCGCGCCGGCTTCGTCGATGAAGCCGACCTCCATCAGCTCCAGCCCCGCCTGTCCCGCCGTGATGCGGATGTAGCGCGCCGTCTGGAACGGATACGTCTCGCCCTCGTAGCCGGAGAAGGCGACGAAGGCGCTGCCGTCGTCGGAGGGCGTCGTGGCGTTGTAGACCGTGGCGCCGCTCGCGTCCGAGGGAACGTACCACAGCCAGCGGAACACCTCGCTCTGGCCGTACTTGGCGTATTGCGGCGCGGTCCAGACCTCGCCGTCGTTGGACAGCTCGACGATGAAGTTCGTCGTGTACGCCGAGCAGATGTTGCCGTAGTAGGTCATTCGGAAGCACTCGACCGAGCCCAGATCGAATACGATGCTCTCGTCGGCCGAGCCGGAGGTCCACGTCGTCTGCGGTGCGCTCGTCGTGCCTAGGTTGACGAACGCCACGACGGCGTAGACCAGCGTCACCACGGCCATCAGAATCGCGTCGATGCGCTTCAGGTGCAGCTTGTGGTCGCCCTTGGCGAACAGCGTGCGCTCGCCGGGCGACTTCTTCTCCACCGGGCTTTCGCTCAGCGGATAGACGTGTTCGACCAGTTCGACTTCCTCCATGCCGTCGTCCGTCGAATCGTTCTCCGCGGCCGCGGCGCCGTCCGGCGCATCGTCCTCCTCGTCCACAATGCGCTTGGGCCACAGCACGCACACATCCAGCGCCGTCCACGCCAAGAACAGCGCGTTTAAGACGTTGAGGAGGGCCACGAGGATGTTGATCCAGTCCTCCGAGGGCTGCAGATGGCCGTAGTTGCCCAGCACGAGCCCGCCCTGAAGCACGAAGATTTCATTCAGGAACAGCGTGGCCGACAGCACCGTCGCGCCGATCAGCACGCGCTTGTCGCGGCATTCGATATAGCCCAGCAGCAGCAACAGCACCGCCGGGAAGGAATAGCGCTCGTGTACCATCGGGCCGAATGCGCAGATCAGCACGATCATCACGCCGCCCAGCAGCGTCAGCTTTTTCCGGTCGCGCGCGATCATATACAGCGCCATGCAGTAGACGAACGCCAGTGCCATCATGCCGTAGGCAAAGGCCGCCGTGGCCGGCTGCGCGGCGAGTTCCGTCCAGTTGCCTCCGAGGAGGTAGTAGAGGTTCAGCGCGTTGACCGTCAGGTGCGGGTAGCCGCCGACGGTGTTGGTGTACAGGTTGATCAGCCAGCGGACCGGGTTCCAGAGCAGGTAGGCGATTCCCCGCGAGGCGTCGAACGCCGAGATCAGCGCGGCGGCGTAGAGGATGCCCAGCGCCGCGGTCAGCCCGAGGATCGTCCTGCGCACGGGCCGGCTGCCGCGCATCAGGCCGTAGACAATCAGCGCCAGGCAGAGCGCGCCCAGCACCAGCACCGCCGCGCCGATCGCAAAGGCGTCGCTGACCGCTGCGCGGATGTACAGCGCCGCGCCGAATCCGCCGCCGGCGGCCAGGGAAACGGCCGTCCACGCCAGCGCGCGCTTCGGGTTTTCCGCGCTGCGGATCAGGTTGACCAGCACCGCCAGCAGCCCCAGCGGCGCGAACAGCATCGTCTGCGGTTTGACCAGCAGCGAAATCGCGAACAGCACCAGCGGCGAGATGTACTTTTCGTCGCTCGCCTCGATGGCGCACAGCGCGATCAGCAGCGTGTAGACCGAGTCCATCTGTCCCCATGCGGCGGAATCGACCAGCACGGCGGGGTTGAACGCGAAGAACGCCGAAAGCCACAGCGCCGCGCGCGCGCCGAAGCGCTTCTTGGCGCGCCAGTACACGACGCACGCCGCCGCGAGATCGGCGAGAATCGGCCAGAGTTTGATAAACAGCAGGTGAAGTCCCGGCTCGACCGCCGAGGAAAGGCCGAACAGCCGGATCAGCGCGGACACCGGCGCGAGCATCCACAAGTATCCCGGCGGGTAGTCGCACCAGCTGACGGTGGCGTAGAAGTCCACCGGCCCGGCGTCGAGCATGTGGTTGCCCCACGCGAGGAAGCAGTTGATGTCGCCGGCGTAGCCGAGCACGTTTACGGCGATCACCGAGCGCAGCGCGAACGCGCAGATCAGCATTGCGATCAAGCAGTTCGCATAGCACTCCGGCTCGCGCTCCGGCGCGCGGCGGCACTTGCGCGCGGCGGCGAGCACGACCAGCAGGTAGACGCACGCCAGCAGCACGTACATCTCCGTGTTGCGCTCCGGCGCCTCGGTGGCCGCCTCCGCGTCCGACGATTCCGCTTCGGCTTCTTCGGCGTCGTTCGAGACCGGCGCGAAGCTCGCGACCGCAACGCCGTCGGGCGCGGCGTCCACGGCGGTGATCTCGACGTCGTCAAACCACGCCTCCCCGGCGGACTCGGCGCTGTAGCCGCCGACGCGGATGTAGACGGTCAGCTCCGTCTGATCCTCGCCCGTCCGGCCGTACAGCTCGAGCGTCTCCCATTCGCCGCCGGTGTCGCGCGCGGCGTTGGAATAGCTGAACGTGTCCTTGATGGAGATCGTCGCGCCCGCGCCCGCGTCGCCGATGCCGCTTGCGCGGCAGACGCAGGAGATGCGGTACAGCGTGTCCGGCTCGACGGCGACCGTCTGCGCAAAGCGCGCGTCGTTCAGGCTGAAGTTCTGGATGTGCGCGGAATTGCCGTCGTAGCCGTCCGGATCGACGGAGAGCGCGCTGACGCCATCCTCCATAAACCATTGCTCAACGCTCCAGCCGGCGGGCAGCCCGCCTTCCAGAGCGGAAAAATCACCATTGGTCAGCAGATTTTCCTCCGCCAGCGCCCCTGCCATCAACAGCATCAGGGCGGCCAGCGCGAATGCAAACAGTTTTCGCATTGCTTGCTCCATGCTCCTTGCGTTTTGATACAATCCTATCATTTCCATGCTTGGGGCGCAAATTCCTTTATCTTATGCGGCGAAAGATGTACTTTTTTCAAACGAAATCGTTCAGAACAGGCCGGTGGCGTCGAACGCAGCGCGCAGGTGCCGGACGCTGCCGGGCAGCACTTCGACCACGTCGAACCGCACCGGCGCGTCCTCCAGGCCGTTTTCGGCGAGCCAGACCGCCGCCGTGCGGACGATCTTCGCCTGCTTCGCGCGGCCGACCGCCTCGGCCGGCCGGCCGTAGCGCAGCGACGAGCGCGCCTTGACCTCGACGAACGCGATCGTCTTCCCCTCGCGGGCGATGATGTCGATCTCGCCCGTCGGCCGGCGGACGTTGCGCGCGAGCACATTGAGCCCCGCCCGTCGCAGGGCCGCGCACGCCGCGTCCTCGCCGAGATTGCCCACGATCCGCCGGTTCACGGCTGGCCTCCGAGGATCTTCTGGATGAACGACCTGCGGTGTTCCGGGCAGGGGCCGTATTGTTTCAGTGCGGCGATGTGCTCCGCGGTGCCGTAGCCCTTGTTGCGCGCGAAGCCGTACATCGGGTACTTCGCGTCGAGCTCGATCATGTAGCGGTCGCGCGCGACCTTCGCCACGATCGACGCCGCGCCGATCATGTAGCTCAGCGCGTCGCCGTGTACGAGGGCGCGCGCCTCGCCCGGCAGGCGAAGCCCCTCCACCGCGTCGATCAGGAACACGCCGCGAAAGCCCGCCGCGCAGGTCTCCATCGCGCGCCGGGTGGCATTGAGGATGTTGATCTCGTCGATCAGCTCGGGCGGGAGAAAGCAGGTCTCGGCGTAGTCCGCCGCCGCGAGCAGCTGCGGAGCCAGCGCCTCGCGCCGCTTCTCGCTCAGCTTCTTGGAATCGTCCACGCCCGGCACGAGCCTGTCCGGCGGGATCGACACGCACGCTGTCACCACCGGCCCGGCCAACGGCCCGCGCCCGACCTCGTCGATGCCCGCCACGCGCAGGCCCTGCGCCCAGAGTTCGCGCTCCACCTGCGTCAGGCGCTCGAGCTTGGCCTCCGCCGTCTCGCGCGGCCGGCGGGGCCGGCCGGATGACTGCGCCATGAAGATCCCTCCCGTCGAAATGGCCGTTGGATGAAGCGGCCGTTGGAAATGCCGATTGGATAAAATGCCGATTGGATGAAAGAACCGCCGAATGAAAGGGTTGTTGAACTAAAGGGTCACTGGACGATTTCCGCCTCCGGCAGCGCGGCAAAGATCTCGCGCTCGTGCGCGGCGACGTATTCGTCGAGAACCTCGGCAAGCGTCGGCCGCAGGGAATGGTATTTTTCGTCGAAGGGCTTGAACCACTCCGGCGTCCGCCTGCTGATCTCGCCCGCGTCGCGCTTCTGGATGAGCAGCGCGTAGGCGTCGGCGTAGTTGCAGGCGAACTCCCGCGCGCCGGTCTCGGTCAGGGCGCGGAGCTCGCGCTCGACGTCTTTCTTGAGCGCGCTGAACGTTTCCGCATCCGCAAACGGATCCGGCGAGCCGTCGTCGTCCATGAAGATCTTGGCGTAGTGTCCGAGCGACTCCACATCCGCCCCATAGCCGTGCGCGAGCAGCGCGCGGTCGATGGTGTCCGGAAGCTGCAGGGCATTGGCGAGCGACGACAGCAGCAGAAGCCGGTCCATCGGGCTTGGGCGATCGCCGCGCGCAGGCACCATGTCGATCAGCCTGCGACCCCGGTGGCAGAGCCAGACGTCGGCGGACAGCTGGGGATTGAGCACCGCCCAGACAAGCGCAATGCAAAAGAAGCGCCGCCGCCGGCCGCCGCTCTCCAGCGTGACGTAGTGCAAGAGCGAGCCATCGTGAACCTTGACGATCTTGCCCCTGCGGATGTACGGTTGCTTCATATTCATTTCCTCCTGTTGCGATTCCCTCGCCGCCGCCCGACCGCCCGCCCGGGCGGCCCGTATGAGAGGAGCGAGGGACGATCTGCCTTTTCGGGGAGTCTGTCAGCCCCTTGGCCGCTCGAGGGTGATCTTTCCGACCTTGCCGGCGCGGAACTCGTCCAGCACCAGCGCGGCGGCGCGGTCGAGGTCGCAGCGCCCGCCGGACAGAAGCCATCCGCGGCCGCGGCAGGCGTCCTCCAGCAGCTCGTGCGGGGCGGCGCCGTCCCCGGCGGACAGCTTGAACCGCGCGCGCGCCGCGTCCGGCGCGATCTCCATCAGCAGTGAAAGCAGCTCGCCGGCCAGCGCCTCGGAGTCCATGATCTGGTCGCGGATCGAGCCGAGGTAGGCCAGCCGCTTCGCCGCCGACTGGTCGTCCAGCCGGGGCGGCAGCAGGCCGGGCGTGTCGAGGATCTCGAGGTAGGGGTTGATCTTGATCCACTGATTCGAGCGCGTGACGCCCGGGCGGTCGGCCGTCTTGGCGATGCCGCCGCCGTGGATGCGGTTGATGAAGCTCGATTTGCCGACGTTCGGGATGCCGACGACCATCGCGCGCAGCGTCTTCTTCACGCCGCGCGCCGCATAGCGCTCGGCGGCGGGGCGCAGGGCCTGCTCGATCTTCGCCAGCACGTCGCGCCCCTTGCCGCCGTTGGCGTTGAAGCGCATGGCGGTCAGGCCCTCGCGGCGGAAGGACTCCAGCCATCTCGCCGTCTGGGCGTCGTCGGCCAGGTCGGCCTTGTTCAATACCAGCAGGCGCGCCTTGCCGCGGGTCAGCCGCGCGAGGTCGGCGTTCCGCGTCGCCAGCGGGGCGCGCGCGTCGCACAGCTCGACCACCGCGTCCACCGCGCGCAGCTGTCCTTCCAGCAGCCGGCGCGCGCGCGCCATGTGGCCGGGATACCAGTTGATCTGGGACATGGTCTTCTCCTCTCGTCGTTTCAGGAAATCCGCGTATGATTGCATACGCGCGGACGGATGGTGCGCCGTCGTGGGGACGAGGTTCCAATGAAGCCGCGTTCTTCATTCTTCCGCAACTGCGCGCGGATGGATGGCGCACTTTCGCAGACGCGAGGTTCCAATGAAACCGCGACCGGTCGCAGCTGCGCCCAATCGCATCCGCGCGGCAGTGGGCAAAATCGCCCTTGCGCCATCCTGCGTAGGAAAAAGGGGCTAACGCGCGAAGCGATAGCCCCTTGTGTCGATTGCTTACTTTTCCTTGACCTTGGCCGCCTTGCCGCTGCGATTGCGCAGGTAGTACAGCTTCGCGCGGCGAACCTTACCGCGGCGGACGACGGTGATGCTGTCCACGCGGGGGCTGTGCAGCGGGAACGTGCGCTCCACGCCGATGCCGTAGGACGTGCGGCGAACCGTGAACGTCTCGCGCACAGAGCCGTTGCGGCGCGCAATGACGACGCCCTCAAACGCCTGCAGGCGCTCGCGGGAACCTTCGACAACCTTCACCTGCACGCGGACGGTGTCGCCGACGCGGAACTCAGGAATGTTGTCCTTGAGCTGGGCGCTCTCGATGGAACGGATGATCTCATTCATTGGGATGTTGCTCCTCTCTCATGGACGTTCATAACCAGCCTGTGGCAGAGGACCGCCCGAATTCAACTCATCTATTATACCACGCGGACGGGCGCGCTTCAAAGACATTTCTGTTAAGATTCAGCGATCTTCCGGACACACCGACCACGAAACCGACAGGCGTTCGCCGCCGCGGACGGTGACTGCGTAGCATCCGGCGTTTTCGAGATCGAATTCGACGCGCTCGCCCTCCCGGCTGGCGATCTCTCCATCGGGCGCGCGCACGCCAGCGCGGACCGGCCCGCTCTGCCCCTCGACCGTCAAAAGGCACGGCCCCTCCGCCCACACCGAAAAGCGCAGCTGCGCAGAGCCGTCGCCCTTTTCTGCCGCCAGACCGGCACAGCACGCCAGCAGAACCGCCAATGCGAACGCCAACCTGCGCACAAGACCACCTCCATCGCCGCATTCCAATCCATTTTAGCGGATTATCCGCTAAAAGTCAATAGCGGATAACCCGCTAAGTATACTGAAAACACGGCAACTGTTGGTTGAACGGCGAGAGGAGGGGCGCGCATGTATCGCAGGATCCGCGATTTGCGGGAGGACAGGGACATGACGCAGGCGCAGATGGGAAGGATTCTGGCGTGCAGCCAGCGGGTGTATTCCAACTACGAGCGCGGCGATCTGGACATCCCGACGGCGGTGCTGATCCGGCTGGCGGACTATTACGACGTCTCGGTCGACTACCTGCTCGGCAGGACGGACAACCCCCGGACGAACCGATAAAAAGGGCGGACGGGGGAGCAAGCGCTCCCGTCCGCCTGTCAGAGGGGTTTATTGGATGGCCTGTGGGCGGAGGAGCTTTCCCTCCGCGGGCGTCCAATGGGTGAAAAACAGCAGGGAAGCGCGCCTAGCCCGCGATCCGGCGCCGGCACATTCCGGTCTGGCCGCACTTTGGGCAGGTCAGCCTGCGCCGCGTCAGCGTGTGAATGCCCCGGACGTATTCGCGCAGGGTGGGAACGAACCGCGCCTTGCAGTGCGGGCATTCGTAGACGCCCGCCCGGAAGTCGAGCGCCGCGGCCGCGCCGGTTCCCGCGGCGGCGGTCGCAATGGCGAGCGCGACCAGCGCGATTCGCACGCCCGTTGGCAGTTCGAAAAAGGATGCAATGACGATGAGCGCGCCGACCGCGACGGCCGTGATCCCGGCGCAGACGGCGGACAGCGCCAGCCGCCGCCGGTTTTCCTGATTTTTCCTGACCAGATCGACCATGTTTTCCTCCGCCTTTCGCTGATAGTCGGTTCCAGAGACCCTTTCGCCGGAGAGCAGGTCGTTGACGGTGATCTCCAGCGCTTCGCACAGCGGAAGCATCAGGGAGACCTCCGGAAGTCCCTTGCCACATTCCCACTTTGAAACGGTCTTGTCGCTGATGGCCAGCGCGTCGGCGAGCTGCCGCTGGGTGAGGCGCTTGGCCTTGCGCATTTCGGCGATGAACTTGCCGATTCGAGCCTGATCCATCGAAGAAAAAACCTCCTTTCAGCGGCATTGTACCGCCCGCGCGCCGCAAAAGTCCACCCACGGGGCGTAGAGTTTTGAAAATCTGCGCGGCATCGAGCGGGAAGCGGGGCGCAGAGGGCGTTTGAAGCGGGCGGGGAATGGATTTGCCGGAGAAATTCGCAAAAGGCGCGATTGGAAGATATTTCAGAAGGAAGAAATCCGCCCAAACGGGCGGATCTTTCGCGCGCCCTGCGGAGAATTTGGCGCTCGACGGGGCGCGCGGAGGCGGCACTTTTGGGCGGAGTTCCTTCTTATTTTTCCCTCTCCTGAAAAAACGGGCCGGCGCCGGGGCGGCCAGTCTGGGCGTAGGTGAAGGCCTGCGCGGCGCCGACCATTAGGCAAGGACCGAGCGCGTCTGCCGCGCCGGGCGTCAGGCCGTCGGGCGTTTCGAGGAGCACGCGGTCGGCGCAGAGGTAGATCTGCCGGACCTCGCCGGCGTGCAATTCGAGCTGCGCGCGCGCAGCGCCGCCGGAGACGTGCGGGGCGAAGTCCATCGAATAGGCCTGCCACAGCCAGCCAACGTGCCGCCGGCCGGAGAAGCAGTGGCGCTTCGCCGCCTTTCGGCTTTCCTCCGGGACAAACGCGGCAAACCAGCGCTTCGGGAAGGCGTCGGCCTCGGCCATGTCCATCCGGCGCGCGGCCACGCCGCAGCCGGCGAGCGCCTCGATCGCGCGGCCAGCGCGCGCTATGCGGTCGAGCAGATCGCGGTCGGATTCCGTCAGCGGCGCGGTTTGCAGCAGATCCGGCCGCCGCTCGCAGGTCAGCTCGAGGGAGCGCTCGCGCCGCCAGGCGGCGATGTCCGCGTGGTTGCCGCCCAGCAGCACCTCCGGCACGCGCAGGCCGCGGAACTCGGCGGGGCGGGTGTACTGGGGATATTCGAGCAGGCCGGTGGTGAAGCTCTCGTCCTCGCCGGACTCGGCGCTGCCGAGCACGCCGGGCACCAGCCGCGCCACGGCGTCGACCACCACCAGCGCGCCCAGCTCGCCGCCGGTGAGCACATAGTCGCCGATGGACAATTCCTCGTCGATGCACAGGTCGAGCGCGCGCTGGTCGACGCCCTCGTAGTGGCCGCAGAGCAGCAGCAGCTGCGGCTCGCGCGCGAGCTCCTCGACGACGCGCTGGTCGAGCTTCCGCCCGCGCGGGGAGAGGTAGATGCGCCGGGCGCGGTGCTCCGGGTCGCGCGCGGCGATCGCGTCGGCGATCGGCTGGGCGGCCATGACCATGCCCGCGCCGCCGCCGAAGGGATAGTCGTCCACGCGGCGGTGGCGGTCGGCGGTGAATTCGCGGATGTCGGTCAGGCGCACCTGAAGCAGCCCCGCCGCGATCGCGCGGCCGAGGATGCTCTCCGACAGCATGGGCTTGAGCATCTCCGGAAACAGCGTCAGGATGTCAATCTTCATCGAACACCGCCACCTCGTCCAGCCGCCGGGCGTCGAACAGGATCTCGCCGGCGTCGAGGTCGACGCGCGCGACGACGGACTTCAGCGCCGGAACCAACACCTCGCCCAGCGGGCCGCGGAACACGTAGACGTCGTTGCCGCCCGGCTGCAGCACGTCCTTCAGCGCGCCGAGGTCGCGCCCGTCGGTCGCACGGCCGCGCAGGCCGATCAGGTCGCAGATGAACGTGGAATCCTCGTCGAGTTCCACGGCATGCGCGCGATCGACGTAGACCATCTCGCCGCGCAGCCGCTCGGCGGCGGTTCGGTCGCCGACGCCGTCGACATTCAGGAAAACCGCGTCGGGCGCGATGCGGTTGACGGTCAGCCGGATGGGCTCGAAGGCGTCGCCGCGCTTGAGATAGGCGGTCTCCAGCCCTTCAAACCGGCTGAGGTCGCAGGTGATCGGCCGCAGCTTCACCTCGCCCCGGATTCCCTGCGGGCGGACGATTTCGCCGATGGCCAGATGCGTGGATCGCATGGTTGCATTCCTCCAGACGTTTCCGCTGTGGGCGGAATTTTGTATATAAGCAAAAAGCCCCGGGAACTCATCGTTTCCGAGGCTTTGACGTGGTGACCCATCGGGGGCTCGAACCCCGGACCCTCTGATTA
>NHCFR01400__coassemble_969_pt1 | contig 16651 bp, 17 predicted proteins | sample NHCFR01400__metabat2_low_PE_007 | metagenome-assembled genome bin NHCFR01400 | reverse complement strand
TATATTGCCAGCGCTTGAGGCAACGGCGCAATTTCAACCCATGTTCCCCCTTGCGGGGAGCGACATCTGTTCCAGCCCCACCGCCGTTGCCGTATGGCGATTTCAATCCACGCTCCCTTGCGGGGAGCGATCAGCTTGCTCGAGTTCCAAAGGACTTTGCGAAGTTTTCAGTCCGTGCTTTCCCTCGCGGGAGGACAGCGGGCAGGCCGATACTGTTCCTCCCTGCGAGGGGCTGGGCTGATTTACGCCTGCGCGGACGGCGGGTTCGCGGGCGCAGCCGGTTTTGCGGGCGCCTTGGGCGCGGTCAGATTGCTGACGAGCTCCTGAAGGTCGATGCCGGTCGATTCGCGCACGCCTTCCATGATCTGGCTGGCGCTGTTCATGACGTCGCGCACCACGCGGGTGGCGTTGCCGTCGCCGTACATGACGATCTTGTCCGTCTGGGAAAGCGGCGTAGCGGCGTTCTTGACGATCTCCGGCAGCGCCTGCAGGTACATCTCGATGACGGACGCCTCGCCCATGCGCTTCTGCGCTTCGGCCTTCTTTTCGATGGCTTCGGCCTCGGCCAGGCCCTTGGCGCGGATGCCCTCGGCTTCCTGCTCCATCGCGAAGCGGACGGCTTCCGCCTCGGCCTTGCGGGCTTCGGCCTGTTGGATCGCCTCGTACTTTTCCGCCTCGGCTTCGCGCTGGCGGCGGATCAGGTCGGCCTCGGCCTCCTTTTCGGCCTTGTACTTCATCGCGTCGGCCTGCTTGCGGACGTCGGCGTCGAGCTTGCGCTCCGTCAGCGCGATTTCGCGCTCAGCCAGCTCGGCTTCCTTTTCCTTGCGGGCGATGTCGGCGTTGACGCGCGCGACCTCGATGGTGCGGCGCTGGTTCTCTTGCTGGATGGAATAGGCGGCGTCGGCCTCGGCGCGCTTGGTGTCGGCCTTGATCTTCATCTCGCCCTGCTGGACGGCCAGCTCCATGTCCTGCTCGGCGATCTTCATCTGAGATTCGACCTTGATGGCGTTCGCCTCCTGCTCCGCCTGCGCGGTGGCGATGGCGATGTCGCGCTGGGCGTTCGCCTTGGCGATCTGGGCGTTTTTGCGGATCTGCTCGACGTTGTCGATGCCCATGTTTTCGATGGTGCCCGCGTTGTCCTTGAAGTTCTGGATGTTGAAGTTGACGACCTCGATGCCCAGCTTGCGCATGTCGGGTACGACGTTTTCAGTGATCTTCTTGGCGACGCCCTGGCGGTCCTGAACCATTTCCTTCAGGCCGACCGAGCCGACGATTTCGCGCATGTTGCCCTCGAGCACCTGCGTGACCATGGCGATGAGCTGCTGCTGCTTCATTCCCAGCAGCGATTCGGCCGCGCGCTTGAGCAGCTCCGGATCGGACGAGACCTTGATGTTCGCCACGCCGTCCACGAGCACGTTGATGAACTCGTTTGTCGGCACGGCCTCGCTGGTCTTGACGTCGACCTGCATGACGTTCAGCGACAGCTTGTCCACGCGCTCCAGAAACGGTATGCGCCAGCCCGCGCGGCCGATCAGGATGCGCCGGCGGCCGGGGCCGGAGATGATGTAGGCCGTGTCCGGCGGCGCCTTCAGGTATCCCAGCGCCAGCAGCAGTATGACGACGAGCGCGGCGATGCCCAGTCCGATGATGAGCGGCATATTCATGTTTTTTCCCCCTTTTGTATTTTCCGAGCTCTCGGTAAAGACAGTATAACATATCCGCCCGCACGCTTCAATGCCGGAGCGCCGAAAGATACAATTTTCCGCCTGAAAACCGCGGTTTCGCGATTGAAAGCTTTGCAGAAAGCCGGTATAATAGGAAAAGAATTGTGCCGACAGGAGGTTTTCCCCGATGACCAATCCCGAACTGCTTCAGAAGTTCTTCGATGCCGAGAATGCGCGCGACTGGATCGCGTTTCGCGGCTATCTGCACCCGCAGGTGATGTGGTTTCTGCACACGGAGATGACCCACATGCCCGTCGCCGGGCGCGAGGAATACATGGATCGCATCCTCTCCGGCTACCGCACGTCCGACGCGACGTTCACCTGCGAGCGCATGGAGGTCAGCGCCAGCGGCAACCGCATCGTCGCCTTCCTGCGCAACAGCGCCGGCGGCCGCTCCGTCGACATCTTCGACTTCGAGGACGGCCTGATCCGCTGGGAATACGAGTATTTGCTGGACTGAGATGTGGACGGGGGAGCAAGTTCCCCCCGCCGGGTGCCGCGGCTCAAATTTTTAATTTGAGCCGCGGCAGTTTTGCCCGCAGGGCGAAACCGCAGAATCCTGCGGATTCTGCGCCTCCTGCCACCCCCACCAGTTTCCGCTGAAATCCAACGGATTTCCGGGCGCGGAAACTGCAAGGAAGCGATTTTTGCTCTGGGAAATGGGATTTCCCGGCGCAAAAATCAGCTGCGACTCCGCCGCGCGAGGCGATTTTGCCGATTTTCCAAATCGTCAAAATCGGTCGGCCTTGACCGACTTGAAAACCCTATGGGTTTTCAACCTTCTCGCCGGAGTCGATTTTTATGCGAGAGGGCTGCGGCCCTCTCGCGCTCTCCCGGGGCTTTGGGTCGCGCTTCGCTAGCCCTCTCGCGCACACCCGGGGCTGGGTCGCGCTTTGCTTGTCCTCTTGATTGTCTCGTTTCGCCCTATCTTTCTGGTTTTTCGGGGTTCTGGGGGGCGGTTTTGCGCGGCGAAGCGGGCATTTCTGTTATTATTTGATGAAATTGGATCTTTTCACATGACAAACGCATCCAAATGGATATAATAGTATTGACAATTCCGAATCTTTCGGTCGGAATTGCGGGAGGCTGAGCGGATGCAGAATCACGACCGAAGGAGCGCCGCGATCTACGGGCTGCTGGCGGCCGCGTGGGTCGGTGTGCTCTTTTTCTTCTCGGGGCAGTCGGGCGAGGCGTCCGGCGCGCTGAGCGGCAGGCTGACGGAGATTCTGTTCGGATGGCTGATCGACCGGGGCGTGAGCGCCGGGCGGCTCGAATTCCTGCTGCGCAAGGCGGCGCACATGGGCATCTTCGCCGTGGAGGGCTTTCTGCTTGCGATGGCGCTGGGGTCTGCGCTTCGCAAAAGCCGGGCGGCGCTGTGGTCGTTGCCCATCTGCGCCGTGCTGGCCGTGGCCAACGAGCTGCACCAGCGCCTGCCCGGCGGGCGCACCAGCTCTGCGGCCGATGTGCTGATCGACAGCTTCGGCGCGCTGATCGGCGTGCTGCTCGCGGCGGTGCTTCTGCATGCGCTCAGCTCCAGAGCTTCCCGAAAGGGCAAAAACGACGATACGACAGGTGATGCGATATGACAAAGGTCAACATTATTTCCGGCTTCCTCGGCGCGGGCAAGACGACGCTGATCAAGAAGCTGCTGGGCGGCGCGTTTGAGGGCGAAAAGGTCGTCCTGCTGGAGAACGAATACGGCGAGGTCGGCATCGACGGTGGCTTCATGAAGGACTCGGGCATTCAGGTGACGGAGCTGAATTCCGGCTGCATCTGCTGCACGCTGGTGGGCGATTTCTCCAAGGCGCTCGGCGAGCTGATCGAAACCTACCATCCCGACCGCATTCTCATCGAGCCGTCCGGCGTGGGCAAGCTGTCCGACATCCGCGGCGTCGTCGATGACGAATCGCACAGGCTCGCCCTCGAGCTGGCCGGCTGCGCGACCGTGGCGGACGTGTCGAAGTGCCGCGTGTATCTGCACAACTTCGGCGAGTTCTTTACCGATCAGATCAAGAGCGCTGAGACGATCGTGCTCAGCCGCACGCAGACTGCGTCGCAGGACCGCATCGACAAGGCCGTCGCGCTGCTGCGCGAGCAGAATCCCCGCGCGCGCATCGTCACCACGCCGTGGGACGAGCTGGACGCGAAGAAGATGCTCGAGACGATCGAGCACCCCGACTTCCTGCTGACGGTGGACGAGCTGTTCGCCGGCGAGGAAGCGCACGGCCATCATCACCACGATCACGACGATGAAGAGCACGGGCACGGCTGCTGCCATCATGACCACGACCACGAGGACGGGGAACATGAGCACGGCTGCTGCCACCACGGCCACGAGGGCGAAGAGCACGGGCACGGCTGCTGCCATCATGACCACGACCACGAGGACGGGGAGCACGGGCACGGCTGCTGCCATCACGATCACGACCACGAGGGCGGGGAGCATGGCCACGGCTGCTGCGGCCATCACCACCACCATCATCACGGCCACGACGCCGACGAGGTGTTTGAGAACATCGGCGTCGAGACGCCGAAGAAGTTCGAGGAGGCCGACGTCCGCGCGGCGCTCGAGGTGCTGGACGACGAGGCGCGCTTCGGCTCGATCCTGCGCGCAAAGGGCATCGTGCCGCTGAAGGACGGCAAGTGGCTGCACTTCGACTATGTGCCCGGCGAGGCCGACCTGCGCTACGGCCCGGCGGACTACACCGGCCGCCTGTGCGTGATCGGCGTGAAGATCAACGAACCGGCGCTGAAGGCGCTCTTCGGCGTCTGATTCCGCCAAAATTTTGAGGATGCCGCCGCCGCGCGGCATCCTTTATCCAAAGGAGCAATGGAGATATGGGCGTACCGGTTTACATCATTACGGGATTCCTCGACAGCGGCAAGACGAAGTTCGTCTCCGAAATGCTCGCCGACGAGGGCTTCTCCGAGGGCGAGCGCACGCTGCTGCTCTGCTGCGAGGAGGGCGAGGAGGAATACGATCCCGAGCTGCTCAAAAAATCGAACACGGTGCTCGTCAATTTGGACGAGCCGGACGACATGGCGCGCTTCGTCGCGCTGGACAAGGAGTACCGCCCCGAGCGCATCCTGATCGAGTACAACAGCACGTGGCTTCTGGAGACGCTGTACGACGCGAAGAAGCCCGAGGACTGGGATCTGGCGCAGATCATCGCCCTGGTGGATGCGAACACGTTTGAACTGTACCTGAAGAACATGCGCAACTTCATGTCCGACGGGCTGCGGGAGGCCGATCTGATCATCTTCAACCGCTGCACGCCCGAGACGACGAAGAGCCCCTACCGCCGCACCGTGCTCGCCATGAACAACACCGCGCGCATCTTCTTTGAAAACACCGACGGCAGCATGGACGACGGTGTCAGCGACGAGGATCTGCCCTACGACGTCTCCGCCCCGATCATCGAGATCGAGGACACGCAGTTCGGCACGTTCTATCTGGACGCGCTCGAGCACGCCGACCGCTATGACGGCAAGACCATTCACGTCAAGGGGCGCGCGTTCCGGATGCGCAATATGCCGAAGAAGTGCTTCGTGTTCGGCCGCCACGCCATGACCTGCTGCGTCGACGACATCGGCGGCATCGGCTATCTGTGCAAGGTGGACGGCGAGCTGCCCAAGGAGAACGCGTGGATCATGCTCACCGCGAAGGTCGAGGCCGGGTTCAGCCCGCTGCACAACCGCGACGGCATCATCCTGATCGCCCGCGAGATCGAACCAGCTAAGCCGCCGAAGGAAGAGCTGGTCTTCTTCAACTGAGATCCAACCGAACCGAAGGGCCGCCGGCGCGGGCGGACTTTCGCAAATTGAGAGGAGAGAACGGCCGTGAAGTTGCTGAACACGCCGATTCGCGTCGGCGGCATTGAGCTGAAAAACCGCATCGTCATGCCGCCGATGGCCACCGAAAAGAGCGAGGGCGGCGGGGTTTCCGAGGCCCTCTGCCGCTACTACGATGAAAAGACCCGCAACGGCGCCATCGGCCTCGTCATCACCGAGCACTGCTTTGTCCGCCCGGACGGCAAGGCCAGCCCGCGCCAGCTCTCCATCGCGTCGGACGCCGACGTCGGGGGCCTTTCGCGGCTCGCCGCCGCGATCCACGCCAACGGCGCGAAGGCGTTCGCCCAGATCAGCCACGCCGGGGCTGCGGCGAAGGCGGAGGTCACCGGCTGTCCGCCCATCGGCCCCAGCGCCGTGCCCTCGCCGAGAGCGCCCGGCTCCGCGCCGCGCGAGATGGACGTAGCCGAAATCCGCGAAATCGTCTCAGCCTTTGCGCAGGCCGCCGCGCGGGCGAAGCGGGCGGGCTTCGACGGCGTGGAGATCCACTCCGCCCACGGCTACCTGCTCGACCAGTTTTACTCCCCGCTGACCAACCATCGCGGCGACGAGTATGGCGGCTCGCTGGAGAACCGCCTGCGCATCCACCGCGAGGTTCTCGCCGCCGTGCGCGAGGCGGCCGGCGCGGACTTCCCCGTCGCCCTGCGGCTGGGCGCGTGCGACTACATGGACGGCGGCGCCACCGCGGAGGACGGCGCCCGCGCTGCCGTGCTGCTGGAGCGCGCCGGGGTCGATCTGCTGGACGTCTCCGGCGGATTCTGCGGCTACGTCAACCCCAACTGCCGCGAGCAGGGCTATTTCCGCGAGCTGACCGAGGCGATGAAGCGCGAGGTCTCCCTACCGGTCGTGCTGACCGGCGGCATCGTGGATCCTGCGGCCGCGGAGCGTCTCCTCGAAGAGGGTGCGGCGGATCTGATCGGCGTCGGGCGCGCGATCCTGAAGGACAGCCATTGGGCGAAGCGCGCCATCGAGGCGCAGGCGTAAGGCTCGCAGAAAATTACAAAAATATGAAAATTTTGAAGAATTGATATTGTAATTTGACCGGATATGTGGTAGAATAGAAACAAATCCAGTGGAGGTGAGTTCGGTGAAGCGCAAGTGGATTTGCATGGCGCTGTGCGTGGTGCTGACGCTGACGTTGCTCGGCAGCGCGACGGGCGCTTCCGCGGCGAGCGGGATCATCACGATGTTCAAGACGACGGTGGCCGACGGGCGCCTGCGCGAGGGACCGTCCTCCGATTACAATGTCGTCCGGACGCTCCGGCAGGGCGAAAAGGTGTTCTATTCGGGCACGACTTCGGCGTCGTTTGCACTGGTGCGGACGACGAGCGGCGAGATGGGCTACATCTACACCGGCTTTCTGACGCCCTATGGCAACGTGCGCGCCGACCAGCTGTACAGCGCCAACGGTTCGGTCACGGTCTACCGCTCGCCGAGCACGTCGGCTTCGCGCACGGGCACGCTGTCGGGCGGCGAGGCGGTGCTGGTGTTCGCGGTGTCCGGAAACTGGGCGTTTGTCAAGACCTTCAGCGGCGTGACCGGCTTCGCCAGCCTGAGCGGGCTGACTTCGGTGACGTGACGAGGGCGCGCAAACCGCCAGAGCGCAGGGAAGTCCTGCAAGCGCCATCCGATAAGGGAAACAAAAATTGCCTCTGATGAATCCATCAGGGCAATTTTTGCGTTTTGGCGCATGGGGGCGGCGGTGCTTTTGTGAAATTCTTCCTTTGACCGTATCCCTAAAAAGATGATATAATTTTTATGCAACGCGTGGCTTTCATGGGCGTAAATCCAGTGGCAGCCGCGCGCTTTTTATTTTGAGGAGGAATGCTTTATGAAGCGAATTCAGGCGGCGTGCATCTGTCAGACACTGTCCTTCCGGTCCAAGGATCCGATGGATCCCAAGGCTGCGCTGCGCCTTTCAGAGGCCGAGGTCGCGAGCTACAAGGATCAGCTGGAGAAGCGGCACACGCGCTACAAGGTCGTTGAAGAAGCGCCGCAGCCGGACGGCTCGATTCTGGTGAAGATTCTCAAACAGTACAATTCCGCGCCCGTGGGCGACTACCTGAACTGAAGCGCGGCTTGCGGGAAGAAGGCTGAACCGAATGGAAAGCAAATCGAACGCCTATATGGAAACCGAGCCGATTGGCCGGTTGATGCGCCGCTATGCAGTGCCCTGCATCATCTCGCTGCTGGTGGCGGCGCTTTACAACATCGTCGATCAGATCTTCATCGCCAACGCCAGCGATCTGGGCTCCTATGGCAATGCCGCGAACACGGTGGTCTTTCCGCTGACGGTCGTCGCGCTCGCCGTCGCCGTGCTGATCGGCGACGGGTGCTGCGCGTTTGTCAGCATCTGCATGGGCGCGAACGACGCCGACCGCGCGCACCGCGGCATCGGCAATGCGGCCGTGCTGTGCGTCGCCGCGAGCATCGTGCTCACGGCGGTCTATCTGATCTTCATGGATCCGCTGCTGACGATGTTCGGCGGCCGCGTCAACGAGGAGACGTTCCGCCTTTCAAGGGAATACTTCTTTTACATCGCGCTCGGCATCCCGTTTTACATGTTCGGCCAGGCGCTCAATCCGATCATCCGCTCGGATGGCAGCCCGAAGTTCGCCATGGCCGCGACGGTCGCCGGCGCGGTTGCGAACACGATCCTCGATCCGCTGTTCATCTTTGGCTTCCACTGGGGCATGATGGGCGCCGCCGTTGCGACGGTGATCGGCTAGGTGCTGACCGCCGCGCTCTCCATCGGGTATCTTTGCCGGATGAAGTCGGTGCGGCTTCGCCGCGAGAGCTTTTCGCTGCGCGGAGAGCTGATCGCGAAGTTTTTCCGCTGGGGCTGTGCAGCCTGCTTTCGCAGATCTCGCTGGTGTTCGCCATGGCGGCGATCAACAACATGACGCGCGAATACGGCGCGCTGGACGAGATCTTCTCGCAGCCGCAGTATGCGCAGATCCCGATGGCCGTGGTCGGCATCGTGATGAAGTTCTTTCAGATTGTGATCTCCATCGCCATCGGGCTGGCGGCGGGCTGCATCCCCATCGTCGGCTACAATGTCGGCGCAAAGCGCTGGGACCGCGCGCGCAAGCTCCTCTGGCGGCGGCTGGCGGTCGAGGCCGCCGTCGGCATCGTCGCGACGCTGGTCGCGGAGCTGCTGCCGCGCCCGCTGATCGTGCTGTTCGGCGCGGCAAACGAGAGCGTCTACTACACCGACTTCGCGATCCGCGCGTTCCGCATTTACCTCTGTACGGCCGCGCTCGCGTGCATGAACAAGGGCGCGTTCATCTACCTGCAATCGCTGGGCAAGGCGTTTTCGTCGACGATGCTGTCGATGGTGCGCGAAATTGTGTTTGGCGTGGGTTTCGCGCTGTTGCTGCCGAGGTTCTTCGGGCTGGACGGCGTGCTCTACTCGATGCCGGCCTCGGACGTGCTCGCCTTCGTGCTCTCGGCCTTCGTCGTGCTCGGCGTTGACCGCGCGCTGCGCGAAAACCGGGCGGCGTGAGCCGCTCAGCCCTGCGCGGGTTCGCTGTCGGGGATGAAGCCCTCGAAGATCGGCATTTCGCCGCGCCCGGCGCACTTGCGGTAGGTCTCCTCGTCGCGCACGGTCCACGCCGCCAGCGGCGCGTGGAACAGCTTGCGCTGCACGCGCGGCACGGCGTAGCGGCTGGCGGAGACGTCGTAGGCGATGAAGTCCGGCCGGGCGAGGAAGTTCAGCGTCAGCTTCGACAGCACGAACGCGCCGACGCGCCCCGCGTGCACGGCCAGGTACAGCGGTGCCGCGCCAACCAGCTGCCCCCGGACGATGTCCGGGGCGTTCTTTTTCAGCCAGCGCAGCATCAACGGATTGAACGATTCGACGAGATACGCGCCCCGGTATCCGCGCAGCAGCGCCGTCGCCGTCTCACAGAGGCGGCGGTTGCGGCGGCCGTTTTTCAGCTCCACCAGCAGCGGCACCCGGCCGTTCACGCGCGCGAGCACCTCGTCAAACGCGGGAATCCGCCCGCTTTGGCCGATTTTGAGCGATTGCAGCTCCGCCCAGTCCACCTGATCGACGCGGCGCGGATCACCCGCCAGGCGCATGAGCGTCTCGTCGTGAAACACGACGGCCTTTCCGTCGCGCGAGAGCTGCACGTCCAGCTCGATGCCGACGCCCGCTTCGCACGCGCGCTCGAACGCCTCCATCGTGTTCTCCTCCACGCCGCCGCCGTGCAGCCCGCGATGGGCGAAGGGCGTGCCCCGCCAGTCGTCCGCGCGGCGGGAGCGCGACGGCGCGATCATGAACAGCGCCAATCCGGCCAACGATGCGGCGGCCGGCGCAAGCATCCAGATTCTCAGCAAAAAAATAACCTCCCATTGAGCCGGCTCGCGCGGCGCGGATTCGCCGGCCTTTGTCCTCTATCATAGCGCATATCGCGCGAAAAGTAAATTCAAATCCCCGTTAAGGACGTCCCATTCGAGGGATTGAACCGCGCCTTCAGGACGATCATAGCATTCCCAATTCAAGTTTTTTTCAACGGATGGCGGCCATTTTTGAGAAATCGCGGCGAGGATTCGCTCCGGCGCTCGGACACGAGCACATGATAGCCGTCCACCTCGAAGTCGCGCACGCCGCCGAACACGGCGCGCATCTTGTTTCGATACCACGTTCCGCGCTTGACGACCACGGCCATCTTTCCGCCCAGCTTGAGCCGGTTGAACCCCTTTTCGATGAACCGCTTCGCGACGGCAAAGTCGCTCTGGTACGGCGGGTTGACGAGGATCAGGTCGAAGCCGGCCGCATCGACCGCGTCAAAGCCGTCGCCGCAGGCGATGTGCACGCCGGGCACGCCGTTGCGCGCCGCGTTTCGCCGCGCGGCCTCGGCGGCCGCGGGATCGGCGTCCGACATCCACACGTTTTCCGCGCCGCAGCGTCGCGCGGCCGCGATGCCGACCACGCCATATCCGCAGCCGAGGTCCATCACGCGCATCCCCGGCTCGGGCGGCGCGACGGAGAGCATCGCCAGCGTGCCGCGGTCGATGTGCCGCGGCGAAAACAGCCCGTCGTGCGCCTCCAGCTCCAGCGCCGTACCGAGCACCTCTGTCCGAATCAGGCGTTCCTCCATCGAACTTCCTCCTCTTGCAGGATGCGGCCAGCCCGGCGCCGGCCATCCTACTCCATTTTAATTATAGCACACGCGCCTCGCCGCATCAATCCCCGCGCGAAATTGGCGGTGTCTGAGCGAAGAAGCGCAGCGCGAGGAGCTTCAAGGGAAGGGGATTTCCGCGAGAAATTGCGTTTGTTCGCCGCCTCAGGCTTCGTGCGGAGCCGCGCTGCCCCTGCAAGCGGGCGCGGAAAGTCTTGGATGAACGAAATCCCCGCGCAGGGCGCGAAAAATGGAATTTCCTGCGCGGAATTGGAAAGAATGGAATGGGGAAGGGCTGCGGTTCCCTCCGGCGCGCCGAACGGATTGCCGGTTCGGCGGCCGCGGGACTTCGCATTGGGAAAGGAGGCGGTCGCGGTGGCCGTTTCGCTGACGGCGGCGCTGGTGGCCCTGTTTTACCTGGGAGCGGTGCCGGTGCGGCTGGCCGTCTGCCTGCGCGTGGACGAGGGAAGGGTGCATTTCGGCGTGGGCGCGGCCACGTTTGAGGCGCGCTTTGCGCGCAGAGCCGCCCAGATGCGCCGCGACGGCGCGCGGAAGATGCCGCCCATCCTGCGCAAGCTCCAGCCGGTCGCCGCGATTCGCGCCGGGCTGCGCGCCGCGTCGTTTATAATTCGCCGGATCCGGCTGGACGGATTCGTCGCCGAAGGCGTATTCGGCTCGTCGGACGCGGCGCTGACGGCGCTCGTCTGCGGCGGCGCGATGGCGCTGGACCGGTCGCTGGGCGCGGCGGTGCGCGGCGTCCGGGTGCGCATTCAACCGGATTTTTCCAGCAGGCGGCTCCACGGCGAGCTGACGTGCATGATCTCCGCGCGCGCCGGGCACATTATGGCTGCCGCGCTGTTGGGCGCATGGGACTATGCGACAGGGAGGTTTTCACAATGGACAGACACCCCATTGAGAGCATCATGAGCACTACGATGGAGAACATCCGGGACATGATCGACGTCAACACCATCATCGGCGATGCGATTTCCACATCCGACGGGAGCACGGTCATCCCGATTTCGCGCGTGAGCTTTGGCTTCGTGGCCGGCGGCGGCGAATACGCCGTTCGCGGCGGCAATCATGCCGATTCGGAGCTGCCGTTCGCGGGCGGCACGGGCGCGGGCGTGACCGTTCAGCCGCTGGGCTTTCTGGTCACCAACGCGGATCAGGTCCGCCTGCTGCCCGCGCAGCCTTACGCGCCGATCGACCGCGTGATCGAACTGATGCCGCAGGCATTGTGCGAAATCAAGAACGCGCTGTGCAGCTGCATGACCAAAAAGGCGCCGGAGCCGCCCGCCGCGCCACAGCCCGCGCCGGCGCAGCCGTGACGGACGGTCTTCGGGGATTCATCGGGGGGAACAGAACCAAGACAGCGGCGGACGCTCGTGTCCGCCGCTGTTTGAATGCGGTGAATGTCACGCATCTTCCTCCAGATCGGCAACGGCTACCAATCCCGCGTTGCGGGAGTCGGCGACCATTAGGTGGGAGAGGGTACCGGCTTGGGTGAAGTTGTACCACTTTTCCCCGTAGCGGACGCACTGCATGAACTGGTAGTATTCCTCGCCGCCGAGGGTCACCAGCGCGGCCACGTCTGCAATCTCGTCGCAGCCGTAGGCGCTGCGCTGCTTTTCAATGATTTGCTGTACGGCTTCCGATGCGTACCGCTCGCTGAGTTCCGCCGGATCGGCGAAGCCCGTCAGTTCCAGTCCCTGAAGCATGGCGTCGATGTCCGAATCGGCCATCGCGGCGAGGAAGTCGTCGATGCCGTCCTCGTCCTCAAACTGCACGATCATATCGTTGTAGGAATCGCTGTACGCCTCCGGCCATGAAAGCGTCAACATCTGCAGGTACAGATCGTCCACCAGCTCGGCGCAGCGCACCGCCGTGGCGATCTGGCGCTGGTATTCGCCGCCGAGCGGCAGCGGCAGGACGTCCCGAGGGACAAACGCCCGCATGCGCTCGAGGGACGCCGCCGCGTTCACATTCTGTATATACGTCTCGATGGCGAACGTGGAGAGCATCCCCGAGAGGTCGCCCGCTTTCATCGCCTCCAGATAGGCGGTCACCGCATCTTCGGGGCTTGCGAAGCCGCTACCCTCCATGCGGCCGTCGGACGAAGGATCCTTCGAGGGCGCGTCCTTCGCTTCGACGGCGGCCGCGTTGACCAGCAGGTGCAGGTTTTCATTTTCCAACGCCGGAAGCGACGCGAACAAGAGTGCCAACAGGCAGACGAGCAGTTTTTTCAAGGGAATCTCCTCCTATCTATGGCTCCATTATAGCAGGCGTGGAGCAAAAAAGCAAAGGGGAATGCCCCGCCGGGACGGCGCACGTCTCTTCCTCCGGGATGCGCGGGGGCTTCTTGCGCAATTGGCAGCGAAGTGGTATAATGGAGTCGGGTCTATGGCCGGGCTCTTTGCGGCCGTCTCGCGCGCGGGCGCTTGCCGCGGCGCGCAAAGCCCCGTTCGTTGACCGCTCCGCCTGTAAGGAGGGATTTATTTGCAAGTTCTGCTCGTCATCCTCTCCGCCGTGATCGGCTATCTTTTTGGCACCATTCCCGTCGGCGCTTGCATCGCGCGGCTCTACGGCAACCTGGACATCCGCAAGCATGGCAGCGGCAACACCGGCACGACCAACGTGCTGCGCACGCTCGGTTGGGTGCCCAGCCTGCTGACCTTGCTGGGCGACTGCTTAAAGGGCGTGTTCGGCGCGCTGATCGGCCGCTGGCTGGGCGGCGAGGCCGGCATGCTGGCCGGCGGCTTCTTCGCCGTGCTGGGGCACGACTTTCCCGTGTTCACCGGATTCCGCGGCGGCAAGGGCATCGCCACGTCGCTGGGCATTACATTCGTCATCTGCACGCCCGTCGCGCCGTGGCTGGTGGTGATCGTGATCGCCATCGTGGCCGTGGTGCGGATCATGTCGGTCGGCACGTTGGCCGCGTCGATCGCCTATCCGATTCTGTTCTGGATCTACCTGCCCGACGGCGCGAACCTTCCGCTGTACCTTACCTTCGCCGTCGCGATGGTGCTTTTGTCGTTCTTCTGCCACCGCTCCAACCTCCGCCGCCTGCTGCGCGGCGAGGAAAACCGGCTGGATTTCGGAAAGATCGGCCAGATCTCCCGCAAATACATGCACCTTCCCCGCCGCAAGCACAAAAAATAATCGATCTGAGGAGTACCGCCATGCGCAAGAAGCTGCTGATCGGCCTCGACGTCGGAACCTCCGGCGCGAAGTGCATCGCCGTGGACGAAACCGGCGCCGTGCTCGCATCGTCCACGCAGGAATACCCCCTCTCCACGCCGCGCCCCGGCTGGGCGGAGCAGGATCCCGCCGACTGGTACGGCGGCGTCGTGCGCGGCCTGCGCGCGATTTTGTCCAGCCCTGCGGTCGACCGGTCCGCCATCGCCGGACTGAGCTTTTCCGGACAGATGCACGGGCTGGTGGCGCTCGACCGCGACCTGCGCGTCATCCGCCCGGCCATGCTCTGGTGCGACCAGCGCACGCAGAAGCAGTGCGACTGGATCACCGAGCGCGCTGGCGGGCTGTCCGGCCTGCTTTCGCACACGAACAACCGGATGCTCACCGGCTATACCGGCGGCAAGATCCTCTGGCTGCGCGATGAGGAGCCGGAGAACTTCGCCCGGATGGCGATATTTTGCTGTCCGAAGGACTACGTCCGCTTCCGCCTGACCGGCGAGGTCGCCACCGACGTCTCCGACGCCTCCGGCACCGGATTCTTCGACACGCGCGCGCGCCGGTGGGACGAGGCGCTGATCGCGCTGGCCGGGCTGGACCGCTCGATCTTTCCTCCGGCGCACGAGTCCACCGAGCTGGCCGGGCGCGTGACGCGCGCGGCGGCGGACGAGACGGGACTGCCCGAGGGGCTGCCGGTCTACTATGGCGGCGGCGATGCCGTGATCCAGACGACCGGCGCGGGTCTGGTGCGCCCCGGCACGCTGGGCGTGGTGATCGGCACGTCGGGCAACGTCTCCATGGCGCTCGACGGGTTCTGTGAAAATCCCAACGGCGAGCTGCAGATGTTCTGCAACAACGAGCCGGGGCTGTGGCATGCGTTCGGCTGCCCGCTGACCTCCGGCGGCGCGTACCGCTGGTATCGCGACGAACTGTGCGAGCGCCACGTCGCGCAGGCGAAGCAGACCGGCCGCAACGTCTACGACCTGATGGGCGAGGAGGCGGAGCAGTCGCCGCCCGGCGCGAACGGCGTGATCTTCACTCCGTACCTGACCGGCGAGCGCTGCCCCTATCCGGATCCCAACGCGCGCGGCATGTTCTACGGCCTGACGCTCGGCACGCGGCGCTGCGACATCACGCGCTCGGTCATGGAGGGCGTGACGTATTCGCTCAAGCAGGTGGTGGACGTGGTGGCCTCGTTCGCGCGGTGCGAGCGGGTGATCGCATCGGGCGGCGGCAGCGCGTCGAAGCTGTGGCGGCAGATGCAGGCGGACATCTTCGACCTGCCGGTCTACACGATGTCGGCCGCCAGCGAGGGCGGCGCGTATGGCGCGATCATGGTCGCGGGTGTCGGCGTTGGTCTCTGGAAGGATCTGGAGGAGGCCGCGGGGCTTGCGAAGGTCGAGACGGAGACCTTGCCCAACCCCGCCAACCAGCCCGCCTACCGGGATTCGTTTGAGATCTATTCCGCCATCTATCCCGCCATGAAGCGCGTGTACGACCTCTCCGCGAGCAAGGGGTATTGATTGATGCACATCGGACGGACTGCGCGCGGCCTGTCCGATTTTGCTTTGACAAATGGTGCGGTTCCATTGTATAATGAAGACAAAACGCCTTGTACGGAGGAGAGAGCCATGTCAGACGTCATTGCAAAGCGCAACGCGCTTGCCGCACAGAGGGTCATTCGGATGCTTCAGGCGAGGCACCATGAGGCATACTATGCATTGGACCGCGCGGAGGCGCTGAAGATCGCGCTTTCGCTGATTCCGGAGGGCGGAACCGTCGGCTGGGGCGGCAGCCTCAGCGTGGAGCAGATCGGCCTGAAGGACGCGGTGCGGGCGGGGAACTACCGCGCGATCGACCGCGACCGCGCTGCGTCGCCGGAGGAAAAGGCCGCGCTGGAGCGTCAGGCGTTTTTCGCGGACGCCTATCTGATGGGGACGAACGCCCTCACCGAGGACGGCCAGCTGGTCAACATCGACGGCCGCGGCAACCGCGTGGCGGCGCTGTGCTACGGGCCAGAGCGCGTGATCGTGATCGCGGGCATCAACAAGCTCGCCGCCGATCTGGAGTCGGCCATTTCGCGCGCGCGCCACACGGCCGCGCCGATCAACGCGCAGCGGTTTCCCGGCAAGACGCCCTGCTGCGAGCGCGGAATCTGCGGCGACTGCCATGCGGACGACTGCATTTGCAGCCAGATCGTCATCACGCGGGGAAGCATGACGCCGGGAAGGATCAAGGTGATCCTCGTCGGCGAGGCGCTTGGATTTTGAAAGGAGATGAACGCCATGGAATTGAAGGGAAGCAAGACGGAGAAGAACCTGATGACGGCGCTCGCGGGCGAGGCCGAGGCGCGCACGAAGTACACCTTCTTTGCCTCGGTCGCGAAGAAGGAGGGCTACGAGCAGATCGCGGAGATCTTCTTAAAGACCGCGGAGAATGAGAAGGAGCACGCGAAGCTGTGGTTCAAGGCGCTCGGCTATCTGGGCGACACGGCGTCCAACCTGCTCGACGCGGCAAACGGCGAGAACTACGAGTGGACCGACATGTACGACCGCTTCGCGCGCGAGGCCGAGGAGGAGGGCTTCACCGAGCTGGCAGCGCGCTTCCGCGGCGTCGCCAAGATCGAAAAGTCTCACGAGGAGCGCTATCGCGCCCTGCTGAAGAACGTGGAGATGCAGCAGGTGTTTGAAAAGGCCGATATGACGATCTGGGAATGCCGCAACTGCGGGCACCTCGTGATGGGCAAGAAGGCGCCCG
>NHCFR01400__coassemble_964_pt1 | contig 16725 bp, 10 predicted proteins | sample NHCFR01400__metabat2_low_PE_007 | metagenome-assembled genome bin NHCFR01400 | reverse complement strand
ACACGCAGCTGAACGTCTATGCGGTGTCGGGCGGCTGGGCGTACATTGAGTGGAATGGCAACTACGGCTTCTGCGAAGTGGGGAATCTGATCCCGACGCAGTCGCTGGAGACTTACATGGATGGAACGGTCATCTCGGCGGCGCCGGTGTACTCGGGCGCGAGCACGTCGAGCACCTACTATGGGCAGATGCCGGTGGGCACGCAGGTGACCGTGTACTCGATCTCGAGCGGCTGGGCATTCATTCGGATGGGCGACTACTACGGCTACTGCCGCGTGTCGAACCTGACGCCGGGCCACATCGACGCAGAGGCGACGCCTGAGCCGACGGCGACGCCGCAGCCGGGCGGGAACTACATTCCCGGCACGGTGGTCGCGATCAACTGTCCGATTTACTCGAGCAACAGCACGAGCAGTTCGCAGATCGGTTCGCTTCCGTCGAACACGCAGCTGAACGTCTATGCGGTGTCGGGCGGCTGGGCGTACATTGAGTGGAACGGCAACTATGGATTCTGCAGCGTTTCCGCGCTTGAACCGTATTCCGGTTCGACGCCTTCCCCGACGGATGGCTATCATGAGGAGGTCTTTACGGCCACGGTCGTGACTTCGGACGCGCGGATCTACCAGAGCGATTCGACCAGCTCGACCAGCGCCTCCGTATCGATGGGCACGAATGTCATCGTCGGTGCGTACAATGCCGAATGGGCGTATGTCAACCTCGACGGCACGCTGGGATATATGCACATCTCCGACCTGAGCCGCGCCAATTACAGCACGCTGCAGAACGGCAGCTCGGGCAGCGCGGTGCAGTCGCTCGAGACGGCGCTGCTGCTGCTGGGGTACCTCGATTCCAACCCGGGAACGAGCTACACCTCCTACACGGCGTCGGCGGTCAGCCTCTTCCAGGCGGCCTGCGGCATGTCTGAGACCGGCGTGGCCGATGAGGCGACTCAGCGCGTGCTCTTCAGCGGAAATGCGCCGTGGTCCGACCTGTTCTCCCGGACGTATTCCAGCGGAGACAGCGGCACGAACGTCGGCCGCATCCAGCTGAGACTGTTCGCGCTCGGCTACCTGAGCAAGTCCTCGAGCGTCGACGGCGATTACGGCAGCACGACCGCCAACGCGGTGCGGCTGTTCCAGCAGGCGAACAGCCTGTCCGTCACCGGCTCGGTCGACGCCAGCACGCTGCGGCAGATGTACACCACGGGCGCGGTCCGGCTTCCGTCGAGCCAGTCCCCGGCCGATGTGAATAGCGGCGGCAAGGATCCGGACGGTTCCGGGCAGGTGAACAACTCCACCTCGATTGCCGACGGACTGAAGTCCGACACCAGCAGCTATTCCTCGAGCATGAGCAACGCGGAGAAGCTCGAATACGTGATCTACTGCGCGCAGAACCAGCTCGGCAAGCCGTATGTCTACGGCGCGACGGGCATGAGCTCGTTCGACTGCTCCGGATTGACCTACTACGCCTTCCGGCAGATCAGCATTACGCTGCCGCGCACGGCGCAGAGTCAGGGCTACGACAGCGATTTCCAGCAGATCAGCAGTGTGTCCAACCTTGAGCGCGGTGATCTGGTGTTCTTCAACACCGTCTCCGACAGCGATCAGTGTGACCACACCGGCATCTATCTGGGCGACGGATGGTTCATCCACGCTTCGTCCGGACAGGATCGCGTCGTCGTCAGCACGCTCGCGTCGGGCTATTACAACAGGGTGTTCTCCTGGGGACGCCGAGTTCTCGGGTAACACGGATATTGTCCATACCTCATCCCCATGCGGGGCGCTTCGACAGAGAAGCGCCCCGCGCTTTTGTTCCGAAATTTGGGCACAATATGACATTTTTTTGGAAACTGTTAATGTTCGCTGGAAGTGCTGGACAAAAGTTAGCGGGCTAATTATAATGGTAATATCGGCAGAAAAAGGGGCAGGAAATGTGTCAAGCACGCGCTCGGATGGAGGTCGCCTATGCTCGGAAAATACAGCGTAAAAAAACCCTATACCGTCGTTGTCGGCGTGATCCTGGTCATCGTATTGGGCGTGATCTCGTTTACGAATATGACCACGGATCTGCTGCCAAATATGGATTTTCCCTATGTCATCGTGTATACGACTTATGTCGGCGCAACGCCGGAACAGGTGGAGGACGAGGTCACGCGCCCGATGGAGGCTGCGTTCGCCACGCTGACGGATATCAATGAAATTACGTCCACTTCCAGCGACAATCTTTCGCTGGTTGTGCTGGAATTCAACGACACCGCGGACATGAACACCGCGCTGATCGAGATCAACTCCGAAATCAGCACGCTGTCGGCCACATGGAGCGATTCCATCGGCGCGCCGGCCATCATGAAGATCAATCCGAACATGCTGCCGGTGTCGATCCTGTCCGTGTCGCGCGGCGATATGGATATCCTCGAGCTGTCCGAGTATGTCGAGGAGACGCTGGTTCCCGAGTTTGAGGCAGTCAACGGTGTCGCTTCCGTCACCGCGTCCGGCCTGATTACGCAGGAGGTCGATGTGACCATCGAGCAGGATCGCATCGATGTGCTCAACAATGCCATTCTGCGCGACATCGACGCCGAATTGGCCGATGTGGAGCAGCAGCTCGACGACGCGCAGGCGCAGATTTCCGATGGCCGCAGCCAGCTGGCGCGGATGCGCGAGAGCACGCTTGCGCAGCTCGACGATGCGCTCGCGCAGGTCGAGTCCGGCGAGGCGCAGATGGACGGCGCGATTGCGACGCTGACGGAACAGCGCGCAGAGCTTCAAACGCAGATCGACGAAGTCAGCGCCGCCGTCGAGCAGCTCGAGGCGCTGACCAATTTGACCGATGAACAGCGCGAGCTGCTGCTCCAGCTGGAGGCGCAGCTGGCCAATCTGCGCGCACAGCGCGACGAGCTCGAAGAGCAGCTGGACGCCATCGAGGCTGGCGAGGCCGATTCGGCGCTTCAGGCGCAGCGCGATGAGGCGCAGGCGCAGCGCGATGCGCTCGCCGACGAACGCGCGCGCTACGAAGCCTATATCGCCGACCTTACCGAAGGGGATTCCGGCGCGCTGGCCGCGGAGATCGCCGCGCTGGACGGCCAGATCGCCGAAATGGACGTTGAAATTGCCAACGCGCAGCAGGAGCTGGCGGCCAAGACGGACGCCCGGGACGCCACGCAGGCGCATGTCAATGAGCTGCGCGACCAGATTGCCCAGATCACCGGCGCGACGCCCAGCCCGAGCGCGGGGGCGACGGGCACAGTTCCCCCGACGAATACGCCCAACCCGGTGACGCCCAGCCCGAGCGCGGGAGCGACCGATACGGCGAACCCGACCGATACGCCCAACCCGAGCGCGACGGGCACGGCGAATCCGGCCGATACGCCCAACCCGAGCGCGACGGGCACGGCGAATCCGGCCGATACGCCCAACCCGAGCGCGACGGGCACGGCGAACCCGACCGATACGCCCAACCCGAGCGCGACGGGCACGGCCAGCCCGACCAACGCGGCCAGCCCGAGCGCGGGTGCGACGGAAGCGGCAGAGCCGGCCCACACGGTTGGCGCGACCGGCGAAGCCAGCCCAACCGCCGGGCTGAGCGCGACGTCCACCGCGTCCTTTGCCGCCGTTCCCACGATTGGAACGGCTTCCCCCGACGTGCCGTCGTCCGACGTGGACGCGCTGCCGCCGGCTGCGCGGATGGACTTTCTGAACCTGTTCGGCTCGGCCAAGGCGGAGGGCAAGACGCTCGAAGAGCTTCAGGCAGAACTCGCGATTGCGGAGGCGCAGCTCGAGGAGCTGAACGCATCGGTCGCCGAGGCGGAGGAAAAGGTGGAGCAGCTCGAGGCCGACCGCAGCGAGCTGGTCACCCAGCGCAACGACAAGCAGGAGGCGCTCGATGCGATCGCAGGCGGAGACGTGACCTCGCGCATCGAGGCCGCGCAGCGCGAAATCGACGCGCTGAACGTGCGCATCGCCATGTTGGACGCCGAGATCGCGTCGCTGGACGACCTGCTCTCCGACAACTCGGTGCAGATTCAGCTGCTCCGCGAGGCCATCGCGCAGTTCGACGCCGCCATTGCGGAGATTGAGAATTCGGATGCCTACAAGGTGCTTCGGCTGATCGCCGACGAAGACGAACTGAACGCGCAGTACATCGCTGCGGTGCAGGGCCAGGCGCAGCTGCAGGCCGGCATCGACCAGATCGATGGCGTGCTGGAGAAGCTGAACCAGGGAATTGTCCCGGGCGGCCTCGTGCCGGGCATCGACGAGGACACCGACCTCGCCAGCGCGCGCGAGCAGATCGAAAGCGGCCGCAGCCAGGCCCTTGCCGGCTTCGCGGAGGCCGAGGCGCAGCTCGACGCCGCGGCGGCCGAGCTCGCGGAGGGGCGCGCGGAATTCGAGGAGCAGCGCGACCAGGCGCTGGAGGATGCGGGGATTGACGGCATCATCACCATGGAGACCGTCGCGACGATCCTCGGCGCGCAGAACATCTCCATGCCCGCCGGCTATGTCTACGACCTGTCCAACGACGAATACCTCGTCCGCGTGGGCGATGAATTCACGTCGCTCGACGAGCTGCGCCAGCTCAAGCTGTTTTCGATGGGACTGGATTCGGTCGACGAGGTGCGGCTGATCGACGTCGCGAGCGTCGAGATCACCGACAACAGCGATGAATCGTTCACCAAGGTCGACGGGCAGGACGGCATCCTGCTGTCGATCGAGAAGCAGTCGACCTTCTCGACCACCGACGTCGCCGAGCGCGTGCTCGCCCGGCGCGACGAGCTGATGGCCGAGGACGCTGAGCTTCAGCTGGTCGAGCTGTTCGACCAGGGCGAATACATCAACGTCATCATCGATTCGGTCATCGACAATCTGATTTCGGGCGCGGCGCTGGCGATCCTGGTGCTGCTGGTGTTCCTGATGGATTGGCGGCCGACGATCATCATCGCGTTCTCGATCCCGCTGAGCGTCGTCGTGGCGTTTGTCTGCATGTATTTTACGGGCATTACGCTCAACGTGCTCTCGCTGTCGGGCCTTGCGCTGGGCATCGGCATGTTGGTGGACAATTCCATTGTTTCCATCGACAACATTTACCGCCTGCACGACGAAGAAGGGCTGCCGATCCTGCAATCCTGCGTGCGCGGCGTGAGCAGCATTGCGGGCGCGCTGACTTCCTCGACGCTGACGACGATCAGCGTATTCCTTCCGGTCGTGTTTGTCACGGGCCTTGCGCACGACCTGTTTACCGACATTGGCCTGACGATCACCTATTCGCTGGTGGCCAGCCTCGTCGTGGCAATGACGCTGGTTCCGTCGATGGCGGCCGCGCTGCTCAGGCGCCGGAAGCCGAAGAAGCAGGTGAAGAACCATTTCGCCGGCTTCCAGCGGTTCTATGTCCGCACCCTGCGCGGCGCGCTGCGGTTCAAGCCGCTGGTGCTGTTGCTGGCGGTGGCGCTGCTGGCCGTCACGGTGCTTCAGGTGCCGAACATGAGCATGTCGTTCATGCCCGAGGTCAACTCCACGCAGATGACCGCTTCGCTTGCCTACAACGCCGATCAGGATGAGGAGGAGATGCAGGCGCAGGCGCTCGAGCTGATGAACCGCATGACGCAGATCGACGGCATTTCTACTGTCGGCCTGACGGCAGGCACGAGTGCGGTTTCGATGATGTCCGGAGGCGGCGGAGACCTGTCCTATTACATCATCGTCGACAGCGACGCCGGGCGCTCGAACGTCGAGATCGGTCAGGACATCACCGCGCAGGCGGAGGCATTGGGCCTTGACCTGAGCCTGCAGACCAGCACGATGGACATCTCCATGCTGACCGGCACGGGCGTCTCGGTGAACATCATCGGTGACGACGTGGAGACGCTGCGCTCCATTGCCACCGATGTGAGCGAGATCGTCCGCGGCGTCGAGGGCACGGCCGCCATCGACGACGGCCTCGAGGCTTCCGTTCCCGAGATCCGCATCACCGTGGACAAGGAGCGGGCCACCGATTACAACCTGACCGTCGGACAGGTGCTGCAGTTTGTCGCCACGAAGCTCGCCGGCAAGACTGAGATCACCGAGGCGGCGCTGGATGGAAAGTCGATGTCGGTCTACATCATCGACGGCCGCAACTCCTCGATCACGCCCGACACGCTGGCCGATCTCGAGATCGAGGCGGAGACGACCGCGGGCAGCGAGCTCGTCCGGCTGGGCGACATCGCGCAGATCGAACAGACGCAGAGCCTGTCGAGCATTACCCGCAGCAGTCAGCGCCGCCAGGTTTCCGTGACGTTTGACGCGGCGGAGGGCTATGCGCTCAGCCACGTCAGCGACGCCGTCGAGGCTGCGCTCGACGCCTACCAGCCGCCAGAGGGCTATGAAGTTGCGCTCTCCGGCGAGAACGAGACCGTCAACGAAATCATGGGCGACATGGTATTCATGATGGCCGTCGCGCTGGTGCTGATCTTCCTGATTATGGTGGCGCAGTTCCAGTCGTTCAAGTCGCCGTTCATCGTGCTGTTCACGATTCCGCTGGCGTTTACCGGCGGCCTGATCGCGCTGTTGCTGACCGGCATGGACCTCTCCATCGTCGCGATGGTCGGCTTCCTGGTGCTGATGGGCGTCGTCGTCAACAACGGCATCGTGTTCGTCGATTCCGTCAACCAGATGCGAATCGCCGGCATGACCAAGCGCGAGGCGCTGCTCGAGACCGGCCGCGTCCGCCTGCGCCCGATCCTGATGACCGCCATCACGACGATCCTCGGCATGCTCACGCTGGCGCTCGGCGTCGGCATGGGCTCGGAGATGATGCAGCCCATGGCCGTGGTCACCATCGGCGGCCTGACCTACGCCACGTTTATGACGCTGTTCATCGTGCCGGTGCTGTATGACCTGTTCAACGGCGAAAAGATGTCCGCGCGCGAAATTCAGATGGCGCGCGAGGCCGCCGGCCTGAACGATCCCGATCAGCTCGACGAGCCGGACGACCCGGATGGCGGATCCACTCCGCCGGATGGCCCGGATGGCGAACCCACTCCGCCAAACGATCCGGATGGCGGATCCACTCCGCCGGATGGCCCGGATGGTGAGCCCACTCCGCCGGGCGGTTCCGGTGGCGGATCCACTCCGCCGGACGGCGCGTCGGGGACGGGTGGTGGATCCGCCGGTCCGGCGCAGGCTGCCGCCAAAACCGATGAGCCGGCCGCTCCGGTTCGGGAAGGACGTCACGCTGCAAAGCGCGGACGCCGGACGGCGGGGAAGGCCGAAGGCGAAGCGTCTCCACATGGAGCCGAAGCTGGAAACGACGCCGAAGCGCGGCAAGGCGAAGTGAAGGCAAACGAAGTAGAAGCGCCGCGAGGCGAGGTGAAAGCTGCGTCAGCGCCGAACAAGGCGATGGCTGACAGCGCCGAAGCGCCGCGTGACGCGGTGAAGGCAAGCGAGGTAAAAGCCAACAACGGTGAAGCGCTGAGAGGTGAAGCGAAGGCAAACAAGGCAAAGACTGACAGCGCCGAAGCGCCGCGAGGCGAGGTGAAAGCTGCGACAGCGCCGAACAATGCGAAAGCTGACAGCGCCGAAGCGCCGAGAAGCGAAGCGAGGGCAGACGCGGCGAAGGTTGGCAGCGCTGAAGCAGTGCGAGGCGGAACGAGGGTTGACGGTGCCGAAGCGCGGCGCAGTGAAGTGAAAGCTGCGACAGCGCAGAACGAGGCGAAGGCCGACGGCATTGAAGCGCCGCATCCGGCGATGTCCAGTGCAGCAGCGCGTGAAGCGGCGAACATTCCGCCATATCCGCAGCAGCCGGCCTATGGCTATGTGCCCATGGGCTATCCGTATCCGCAAGGTTACTGGCCGCTTGGCGCGATGCCGTATTATCCCATCCCGCAGGGGATGGTACCGCCGCAGGGGTACGCAGCTCCACAGGGAACGGTGCCGCCGCAGGGGTACGCCGCTCCGCAGGGAACGGTTTCGCCGCAGGGGATGGTATCGCCGCAAGGGTATGTGACCCCGCAGGGAACGGTACCGCCGCAGGGGTACGCCGCTCCGCAGGGAACGGTGCCGCCGCAGGGGTACGCCGCCCCGCAGGGAGCGGTACCGCCGCAGGGCTATGCCGTTCCGCAGGGAACAGTACTGCCGCAGGGGTATGTGACCCCGCAGGGCACGGTTTTGCCACAGGGCGCAGTACCACAGCAGGGGTATGTGACGCCGCAGGGAGCGATTCCGGCGGGTTACGGCTATCCGATTCAGCAGCCGGGAAATGCCGCGCCGCAACAGGGCGTGCCCGGAGCGGATGGCGCTCGGACAGCGCCAAGCAATGGCGAACCGGTTCAATAACTTCATAAAAAACGAGGCGTCGAACGACTGTGGTCGTCCGGCGCCTTTCATTTGAGAGTGTGAGTGCGGTCATGCCAAGCGCATGGCGGGATCGGGATATGTCGTGTAAAGAGGATGGCCAGTGTTCTTGTCCGAACGGTTCGCAGCGAGCGAAAGCAGCGCGCAAACATTCTGTGGCGATTTGCGGACAAATGTGAAGGCATTTGTCCGGTTGGGCGCATTCGCTGGATGCCCGGAAGCGGGGCCTTCAAGTTCAGAGGGTGATGTAAAAGGAAAAACCCGCGGCTGCGGGCGGGTTTTCTCTTGGAATTACAGGAAATTCGCGGCGCAAAGTCCAGAATTCGCAGCACCAGATGGACGGAAAAGGCATCGAAGTTGCACTCAGGAAGTCTCAAGCGCTCTGCAGTCCGGCGGGCACAGTCTCCGCAAGAAACCGCGGGCCTATCCGTCGCCGTGCGCAAAGGCGAGAAAGCTGACCGAGGGCGCGCCGGCGTCCCGAAGCGCCTTTGCGCAGGCGCGAGCGGTTTCGCCGGTGGTGTAGACGTCGTCGATCAGTAGGACGCGCCGCCCTCGAACGAGCCCGGCATCGGCGGAGATCGCCCCGCGGAGGTTGCCGCGCCGGGCCTCGCCCTCGAGGCGCGCCTGCTGCGCGGTGTTGCGCGTGCGGATCAGCAGGGATTCGCGCGGCAGGCCGAGCTCCGCTGCGACCGCGCCGGCGAGCAGGGCCGCGTGGTTGAAGCCGCGCTGCCGCAGACGCTTCGGGTGCATCGGCACTTCGGCGACGACCTCCGCGCCCGTGGGGCAGATCGCCGAATAGGCGCGCAGCATGTCCTGAGCCATCGGCCCGGCCAGCCCGTGGATGCCGCGGTACTTCAGGTTGCGCACCATGCCGCCCGCCGCGCCGCCATAGCGATAGGCCGCTGCGGAGCCGTCGAGCCGGCTGTCGGGAAACGCGCCGAGCCAGCGCTTGGCGAGCGCCCGGGCGCAGTCCTCGCAGAGCCAGTCGCGGCCGGTAAAGCCCGCGGCGGAATCGCAGCCCATGCAGAGTGCGCGCTTCGGATACAGCCAGTCGGCGAGCAAGGCGATCGGATGGCGGGCGTTCATGGGCATCCTCCTCCGTGCGGCGCGTGGGGCAGGGCGTGCGATGTTCATGGCTTAAGACGACGGACGAGGGCGATTGCGCGGTGGGCGTTCGTGGACAGCGTTCTCCATGCGGCGTGTGAAGTATCTTCATCTGTATGGCGCGTCAGTCATCCTTCTCTATGCAGCGTGACAGGCCGAGGAGCCTGTGCGGCGGCCATTTATTGGCATCTTTTTTATATGGCGCAGTGGAGCATCCTCATTTGTGCAGCGCGCCGGGCAGGCGTATCTGTGAGGAAGGCGTTCGTGCTTCCTCCGTGCGTCGCGTCGGGCAGACTGTGCAAATGCCCGCGCCGCGGACGTCATGCCTGAGATGCCGATCCTTCGCGCAGCCGGCGGGCGAGGGCGCTGTAGCGGCGCAGGATGCGGTTGTTGTCGACCATCGCGCGGACGCTCGCCTCGCGGCCGACGATCACCGCCAGCCGCCGCGCGCGGGTCACGGCGGTATAGAGCAGGTTGCGGGTCATCAGCATCGGCGGCCCGCCGAGCAGCGGCAGCACGACGGCGTCGAACTCGCTGCCCTGGCTCTTGTGCACGGACATGCAGTAGGCCGGCTCCAGCTCGTCGAGCATGCTGGAATCGTAGACGGCGCAGCGCCCGTCGTCGAACGCGACGGTCAGCTCCGCCTCGGCGCGGTCGACGTGGGTGATGTAGCCGATGTCGCCGTTGAACACGCCGGTTCCCTCGCGGCCGTCGTTCGTCCATTTCAGATCGTAGTTGTTGCGCACCTGCATGACCTTGTCGCCCGTCCGAAAGATGCAATCGCCCCGCTTGAGCTCGGCGCGGCCGCGGGCGGGCGGGTTGAGCGCCTCGCGCAGCGCGTCGTTGAGCGCAAACACGCCCAGCTCGCCGCGCTTCATCGGCGCCATGACCTGAATGCCCCGCAGGGGATCGACGTTTAAGTAATTCGGCAGCCGGCGGCGCACCAGCTCGACCACCGATCTGGCGGCCTCCTGCGCGCTGTCGCGCCGCTCGATGAAGAAGTCGCTCTCGCGCACGCGGAACTCCGGGTATTCGCCGCGGTTGATGCGGTGGGCGTTGACGACGATCATGCTCTTCTCCGCCTGGCGGAAGATCTCGGTCAGCCGCACCACGCGCACGACGGCGGCGTCGATCAGGTCGCGCAGCACGTTTCCGGCGCCGACGGACGGCAGCTGGTCGGCGTCGCCCACGAGCACCAGCCGCGTGCCCGGCCGCAGCGCGCGCAGCAGCGACCGCATCAGGAACAGGTCGACCATCGACATCTCGTCCACGATCACCGCATTTGCGTCCAGCGGGTTGTCCTCGTTGCGGGCGAAGCCCTGTCCCTCGCCGCCGTATTCGAGCAGGCGGTGGATCGTCCGCGCGGGGCGGCCGGTGGCCTCGCTCATGCGCCGCGCCGCGCGTCCCGTCGGCGCACAAAGCTCGACGCTGCCCAGCCGCCCGAGCAGCTGGATGACGCAGTTGATCGACGTCGTCTTGCCGGTGCCGGGTCCGCCGGTGATCACGGCGATGCCCTCCTGCGCCGCCGAGCGCACCGCCTCGCGCTGCGCGCCGCACAGCGAGACGCCGGCGCTGCGCTCATAGTCGGAGATGCGCGCTTCCAGCTCCGCGCCGCTCAGGCCGCTGGGGGAGATGGAATTTCGCTGGCGCAGCAGCCGCCGGGCCACGTCGCGCTCGGCGTCGTGCAGCTGCGGCAGGTAGACGGCGCGCTCGCCGTCGAAGTCCTCCGCGATCAGCGTGCCGTCGAGGATCAGTTCCCGGAGTGCGCGCGCGACCGTCTCCTCGTCCGCGCCGAGCACGCGCGCCGCGCGCGGGCACAGTTCGTCAAACGGCAGATAGGTGTGTCCCGCGCCGTTGACCGCCTCGGAGAGCGCATAGCGGATGCCGCTGCGGATGCGGAACTCGCTCTCGCGCGAAAAGCCGAGCGACTGGGCGATGCCGTCGGCGGTGCGAAAGCCGACGCCGTCGATCTCGTCCACCAGCCGGTAGGGGTTTGCGCGCAGCACGCGCTCGGTCATGTCGCCGTAGGTGCGGTAGATCTTCATCGAGAGCGCGGGGGAGATGCCGTAGCCCTGCAAAAACAGCAGCGTCGTGCGCGTGGCGTTCTGCTCGGCGAACGATTCGGCGATCATCTTCGCGCGCTTCCGGCCGATGCCCTCGATTTCGGTCAGGCGCTCCGGCTCGCTCTCGAGCACGTCCAGCGCGCGTGCGCCGAAGCGCTTGACGATCAGCTTCGCCGTCGCCGGGCCGACGCCGCGGATCAGGCCGGACGCGAGGTATTTTTCCACCGACGATTTCGTCTCCGGCCGGGTCGTCTCATAGGACTGCACGCGGATCTGCTCGCCGTACTCGCGGTGCTCGACCAGCTCGCCGTCGAAAATCGCGTGCTCGCCGGCGGCCAAAAACGGCATGACGCCCACGGCGCTGGTGCGCCCTGAGCCATCGAGCCGGACGGCGGCCACCGTCCAGCCGTTTTGTTCATTTCGGAAGATGATCTCCTCGACCGTGCCCTCAAACTTCGACATCTGCCCACCTTCGTTCGTGGTCGAGCAGCCAGCGCTTGGCGTCGAGGCCGCCCGCATAGCCGGTCAGCGCGCCGCTTGCGCCGACCACGCGGTGGCACGGGATGACGATGGAGATGGGGTTGGAGTGGTTGGCCATGCCGACGGCGCGGAAGGCGCGCGGCCGGCCGACCGCCCGGGCGATGTCCGCGTAGGTCGCCGTTTCCCCATAGGGAATTTGCCCAAGCGCGCGCCAGACCGACTGCTGAAACGGCGTGCCGCCGAAGCGCAGCGGCAGGTCGAACGCGCGCAGCCGGCCGGCAAAGTACGCCCGAAGCTGGCGCTCGGCCTCGTCCAGCACGCGCTGTTCCGCCGAACCGGGCCGCTCAAACGGCGCTTCGCCGGCAAAGGTCAGCCCGGTCAGACAGCCGTCCGCCGCGCTCAGCCAGACCTCGCCGAAAGGCGCGTCAATTCGCCGGATTTGCGTTCTTTCCATAGATCAGGCACAGTCCTTTCAGGGTCAGCAGGCCGTCCATGACGTCGATGACCTTCGATTCCTCGGCGACCAGCACGGCCAGCCCTCCGGTGGCGATGACCTTCGCGTTCGGCGCGCCGAGCTCGCGCTTCATCCGGTCGACCAGATAGTTGATCTGGCCGATGTAGCCATAGACGATGCCTGCCTGCATGTTCGTCACCGTGTTGCGGCCGATGACGCTCTCCGGCTTGGCCAGCTCGAAGCGCGGCAGCTTTGCGGCGCGCTCGGTCAGCGCCTCCGCCGCGAGCTTGAGGCCGGGGCAGATCGCGCCGCCCAGAAATTCGCCCCGTTCGGAGATCGCGCCGAAGCTGGTGGCGGTGCCGAAGTCGATGGTGATGCAGGGGCCGCCGTAGAGCTCGTAGGCCGCCACGGCGTTGGCGATGCGGTCGGAGCCGAGCTCGCGCGGGTTCTCGTATTTGATGTTGATGCCCGTGCGGATGCCCGGCTCGATGCGCATCGGCTCGATGCCGAAGTAGTTGCGGCACATGTGCTCGACGGTGAAGTTGATCTGCGGCACGACCGAGGACATCATGATGCCCTCGATGCGGTCGCGGTTGATGCCGTTGTAGTTCAGCAGATTCATCAGCAGAATGCCCAGCTCGTCGGAAGAGCGGTCGCGGTCGGTGGCGACGCGCCAGTACTGCCGGACCTCGCCGTTTTCAAACAGCGCGGTCTTGATGTTGGTGTTGCCGATGTCCAGCGTGAGAATCATGGTTTTGTCTCCATTCGTTTCTGCGTTGGTTTGGAGCGCGCCTGCGGACGGCCTGCCCGGCACGGCCGGGTGCGCTCCGGTGGGAAGTGTCAGAATGCGAGCCGGCCCTGAACCCTGCGCAGCGCCGCGGCGATGGGCGTCGAGATCAGCGCCGCCGCGGCCGCTTCGCAGCCGCCCGCGATCAGGCCGGTTCCGCCGATGAGCGCCAGCAGGCCGGTGGATTCCAGACCGAGCAGCGTGTAGAACAGGAGCATCAGCCCCAGATAGAGCACGGTGTTGCAGACCGATCCCGCCGCCGCCGCCGCCGGAACCGCAAAGCGCGAAGCCCGCGTGCGCCGCACGAGCGCGCCCATGCCGTACACGGCGAGCGGCACCGCCAGCCGCGGCAGGTAGCACATCACCAGCGCGAGCACAGGGCTGGCGGCGACCAGCGTGGCCGCGAGCGACGACGGCGTGCCGGCGATGCCAAACGCGCTCAGTGCGCTGACGGTGCCGAAGCAGAAGCCGAGGACCAGCCCGGTCTTTGGCCCCAGCAGCATCGTGCCGACGACGACGGGAATGCACAGCGTCGTGACGTTGATGAAGCCCAGCGGGATCATGCCCAGCGGCGTGAAGCCGAGCAGCAGGATGAAGGCGACGAACAGCGCGGTCAGCGCAAGGTGGCGAGTCTTCTGATTCATTGTGTTTTCCTCCGTTCGAGTTCTGCGTCGAGATACCCTACGAAATACCGGTACAACCATGGTTCCCTGTTCGGCTCCGAAGATGCCGACGGGGATATTATACCATGCCCCATGCGCCGGGGAAACCGAATTATGTTAAAAAAGGAATGCCGGACTTGTGCATTTCATGGAGGCATGCTATAATAATAGTGCCGCTGAGGGATGTTTTTCCCTCCACATCCTACCATTACGGCACAAATGGGCTGCATCATCAAAGGAGGTCACGCATATGATTACCCGAAGGGACGAACAAAAGAAGAGCATCCGCGAATACATGCGCGGCGGCAGGGAATATGTCAAGCAGACGGCGCTGTCTAGGGAACTGCCGGGGCACGCGCGCCTCTTTTCCGTTCTCACGCTGATTCCCGGAGCCTCCATCGGCTACCATGTGCATGAGAACGAGACGGAGCTGTTTTATTTTATCGACGGCTGCGGCCGCGTGCAGGACGACGACCAGTTTTACGACGTCAACGCGGGCGATTCGATGGCGACGTTCTCCGGCCATGGGCACGCCGTGGAGAACACGGGCGATCACGATCTGGTGATCCTGGCCGTCATCGTTTCGGACTGACGGGCCGATGCGACGCGGCGGGCGGGAGTTTCCCGTCCGAGGCCGCGCGGCATGCTTCCTTTGAATGTTCATCCCCTTTTCTGCATACAATCCGGCAGAGCGGGGGTGTTTTTTATGGCTCGGACGCGCGTTTGGCGCGCGCCGGTTGCGGCGGTGGCCGTCACAGCGGGCGCGGGATTCTCATCGGGGCGCGAGGTCGCGCTGTTCTTTTCGCAGATGGGCTGGGCGTCGTGGGTCGGCGTGCTGTTCGCGTCCGCCCTGTTCGGCGCGCTCTGCGGGCTGATCGCCCACTTTGCCCGGCAGACGGGCGCGCACAGCTTCTCCGGCGTCTATCTCCGGGCGCTGGAGCCGAGGCAGGGAATGGTGGTCGGCGCGATGCACGGACTGCTGATGGCGATGACCGCTGGGGTCATGCTGGTGGCGTGCGGCGAGCTGGCGATGCTGGCGCTGCCGTTTCACAACGCGTTCTGGATGGGCGTGCTGTTCGCCCTCGCCGGGGCGCTTTTGCTGAACCTGCGCGGAATGCGCGCGCTTCCGGCGGCCGGCGCGGCGGCGCTTTTGCTGATGGCGGCGTTCTTTCTCGCGCTGGCGGCCGATCCGCGCGATGTGACCGTGCATTTGAACTATGAGGTCGATCCGGAGCTCTTCGGCTCGACCGCGGCCGCGATTCTGATGGGCACGCTGCACGCCGCGCTGAACGCCTCCATCGCGGGCGGCGTGATCGCGTGCTTTTCGGGCGAGACCGGCCAACCGGCGGCGTTTGGCGCGCGGTGCGGCGCGCTGATGCTCGCGGTGCTCTCTGCGGCCAACGCCGCCATGGCGCGGGGCGGGGAAAAGCTGCTCGCGCAGGCGCTGCCGATGGTCGTGCTGGCCGCGCGGTGGGGGACGTTCGGCTATTACGCCTGCATCGCGGTGATGGCGCTCGGCTCCATTGCCACGCTCTCCGCCGCGGTCGGCGCGCTGATCGGCCAGCTGGACGACGGGCCGCGCAGCCGGAAGGCCGTCCTGGCGGTGCTCGCCGTGGGCGGCGCGCTGGCCGCGCTGCTGGGCTTTGAGCGCGCCGTCGAGCTGGGGTATCCGATGCTCGGCTGGGCAAGCGTGTTCTCGCTGGCAGCGCTGGCCTGCTGCGTCGATCGGATTTCGCACAGATTTCCGACGGACGTGTTAAATTCTCAGAATCCACCTTCCCGCAGTTGACTCCGGCTGGAAAATCGGTTACAATACATCTTGTGTCAATCTGCTCATTAGCCCCGGGCATGGACATGATCGCGGAAGTCCTTACCAAAACTTCTGCAAAAGCATTGAACTGAATTTGGAGGGAATTCACTCGTGAGTACGTATATTGCGAAGCCCCAGGAGGTCGAGCGTCAGTGGTACGTGATCGACGCCGAGGGACAGGTGCTCGGCCGTCTGGCTTCCCAGGTGGCGTCCATGCTGCGCGGCAAGCATAAGCCGACATTCACTCCCAACTGCGATTGCGGCGATTACATCATCGTCGTCAACGCCGACAAGCTCGTGCTGACGGGCAAGAAGCTGGACAAGAAGATCTACCGCTATCACACCGGCTATCCGGGCGGACTGAAGGAGATCCCCTACCGCAAGCTGATGGCGACCAAGAGCGAGTTCGCGTTCCGCGAGGCCGTCCGCCGCATGCTGCCGAAGGGTCCCCTCGGCTACCGCATGGCCAAGAAGCTGTTTGTCTACGCCGGTCCGGAACACAAGCACCAGGCGCAGAAGCCCGTCGAGTACAAGCTGTAATTCGGGAGGAGAACGATCATGAATAGAGTTTGCTTCCATGCCGTCGGCAGAAGGAAGAAGGCGATCGCGCGCGTTCGCCTCGTCCCCGGCGAGGGAAATATTCTCGTCAACAAGCGCAATCTGGACGAGTACTTCGGCTATGAGACGCTGAAGACCGTCGTTCGTCAGCCGCTGGTGCTGACCGACACGCTCGGCAAGTTCGACGTGCTGGTCAACTGCAAGGGCGGCGGCTTCACCGGCCAGGCCGGCGCCATCCGCCACGGCATCGCCCGCGCGCTGGTCAAGGCCGACGCCGACCTCAAGCCCGCCATCAAGAAGGCTGGCTACCTCACGCGCGACCCGCGCATGAAGGAGCGCAAGAAGTACGGCCTCAAGGCTGCCCGTCGCGCGCCTCAGTTCAGCAAGCGCTAAAACTGTTTCAAAACAGCTCAAAAACCCCGAAACCACGCGGTTTTCGGGGTTTTTCCTTTTCAGATTGTTTGCCCTGTTTTGGCATAGTCT
>NHCFR01400__coassemble_962_pt1 | contig 16759 bp, 12 predicted proteins | sample NHCFR01400__metabat2_low_PE_007 | metagenome-assembled genome bin NHCFR01400 | reverse complement strand
GATGACCGCTTCGGAGACGGTCTCGCCCAGATAACTCTCGGCGTCGGCCTTCAGCTTCTGGAGGATCATCGCGCTGATCTCCGGCGGGGTGTAGTCGTGGCCGTCGATCGAGACCTTGTGGTTGGTGCCCATTTCACGCTTGATCGAGATGATCGTGCGGTCCGGGTTGGTGACGGCCTGGCGCTTTGCGACCTGACCCACCAGGCGCTCGCCATTCTTGGAAAACGCGACGACGGAAGGCGTCGTGCGGTTGCCCTCGGCGTTGACGATGACGGTCGGCTCTCCGCCTTCCATGACGGCCACGCAGGAATTCGTGGTGCCCAAATCGATGCCGATAATCTTGCTCATAAAGAAAACCTCCTATAAGATCAAAGCCATGGTTGTTATTGTGTATATAAAGCTCTTTTCCGGCTACCGGACGCCGCCTGAAGGGGGAAGGCCGCCGTTTCAAGGCGTTTCCCGCCGCCTTTCAAACCGCGCCGGGCGGACCGGGAGCGAACCGGTCTAATCGGTGCTGACCTTGACCATCGCGTAGCGGATGATCCGGTCCTTTACGCGGTAGCCCTTCTGGAAGACCTCCAGCACCTTGCCGGGGTCGTCCGTCTGCTCCCGCATGACGGCGTTGTGCTTCTCGGGGTCGAACTCCTCGCCCAGCGCGGGAACCTCCTCGAAGCCAAAGCGCGACAGGCTGTCGAGCATCAGCTTGAGCGTCATCCGGACGCCCTCCGCCAGCGGATCGCCCTCCGGCGCGGCGCCGAGCGCGCGCTCGAGGTTGTCGATCGCCGGCAGCGCCGCCGTGATGACATCGCACGTGCCGTCCATGTATCCATCCGAGCGGGCCGTCTGGTTGCGGCGCTTGAAGTTCTGGAAGTCCGCCTGCGTGCGGCGCAGGGAATCCAGATAGTCGTCGCGCTGCTTGACCGCCAACTCCAGCGCCTCGCGCCATTCGTCGACGCTCGCCTGCGCGGGCTGTTCCTCGACCACCGGCTCGTTTTCGCCGGCGGGCGCCTCCGCCTGCTGGCAGGTTTCCTCCTGCTGAGGGGTTTCGGGCGTCGTCTTGTTCTTTTCCTTATCCTTTTTCATGGTTCACTTTCCTTTCATTTCCGATCGGAGAGCACTTCACTCAGCGCGCGCCCCATGAAATCCAGCACTGAGATCACGCGGTTGTAGTTCATCCGCGTCGGTCCGATGATTCCCAGCGTGCCGCCCGCGTCGTCGCCGACGCGATAGCTCGCCGTCACGATGGAGCAGTCCTTCAGTTCCGGCACGCCGTTCTCCGGGCCGATGCGGATGGTCACCTCCATGCCGCCGTCCCGGCTGACCAGCTTGCGAATCGTCTCCTTCGATTCGAGCACCGCGAAAAAGCTCTTGGCCTTTTCCACGTCGGAATACTCCGGGTAGTTCAGCAGGTTCGCGCCGCCGCCAATGACCACGTCCACGGCATCCTGCCCGCCGAGCTTCTGCTCGATGGCGTTGAGGGCGTCGCCCAGCAGCCGCCGGTTGCTCTCCGCATCGCGCAACAGCTCCGCAAACGTCTGCCGGACGGCATCGAGCGGTTTGTCCGTCAGCTTCTCCGTCAGCATTCGGGAGATGTTGTACAGATGGTCGGCGTCCAAGCCCTCCGGGATGTGAATGACCGCATCCTTGACGATGCCCGCATTGGTGACGATGATCAGAAGCGCCGTCCGCTCCGCGACCGGAACCAGCTGCACATGCTTGATGCGCAGCGCCCCCAGCTTCGGCGCGACGATGACCGACGTGTACCGCGTGGCGTCCGACAGCACGTTCGCCGCGCTTCGGATCACGCTTTCGACCTGTTCGGAGCGGCGGTTCAGGTGCTCCTGCATCCGCTTGCGCTCCTCCCCGGACAGCCGCGCCACCTTCAGCAGATGGTCGACGTACAGCCGGTAGGCCTTCACCGACGGCACCCGGCCGGCCGACGTGTGCGGCTGGTCGAGGTAGCCAAGCTCTTCGAGGTCGCTCATCTCGTTGCGAATCGTCGCCGGCGAAAAGCCGACGCCCGACTTGCGGGAAATCGTCCGCGAACCGACCGGCATCGCCGTGGTGATGTAATCGTCAATAATGGCCTGCAGAATCATGAACTTCCGCTCATCCAAGCGCATTGCGAAACACCTCCATCCGTCGATCCGGTGTGTTAGCACTCAACGTGGTCGAGTGCTAACGCTTGAGGATAATGTACCACTCCGCCAATATTTTGTCAATACTCCGGGACAGGAATTCATGTAAATTTTTTATTAATTCCAGAAAGTCCCGCCTTCTGAACCTGAGCTTTACCTATTTATATTCTCCATGCCTCCGCTTCCATTGCATTTCAAAAAAGAAGCGCTGCGAACGGCTTTCGCCATTCGCAGCGCGGGCTTTGTCCTCTGCTCATCCCAATCCGAGCGCCGCCGCAAACGACTGCGCGTCGCTCACTTCCTCCTGCCGGGCCTGTCCGGCGTCCTCCAGCGTCACCAGACCCTGCTCGACCTCATAGCCGTCCGGCATCCAGACGACCTGCGACGGCTCAAGCTCCGATACGCCGATGACGCCGCCCAGCAGGCGAACCCCCTGCTCGCCGGTCAGGATGTACGGCTGGAAGTCGTTGGTGTCGTCCGACGAGGAGACGCGCGCGGGAATGAGGCTGATGCCGCCGTCGGAGACCGTTCCGTCGGAAGCGATTTCAAACGTCTGCTGGAAGATCAGGCAGTTTTTGTCGCTCGGGTTGCGGTTGCCGCCGAAGCAGAAATTGCCCAAGCTGTAGACGATGTACTTGCCCTTGTACTGCTCGACGCCGCCGTAAACGTGCGTGTGCGTGCCGAGCACGACGTCGGCGCCCGCATCGATGATCGCGTGACCGAGGCGGCGCTGCGCGTCGGTGGTCTCGTGGCTGCTCTCGGTGCCCCAGTGGATGGAAACGATCAGCAGATCGCAATTCGGGCGCGCGAGTTCGATGGCGCGCTCGATCTGCTCCTGCGAATACGCCCATTCGGTGAAGCCGAGCGAACAGACCGTGACGCCGTTGACCTCCTCCAGATAGATCCGGCTGAAGCCGCTGACGCCGATGCCCGCCTCCTCGAGCACCGCGGCGGTTTCGGAGAAACCGGCCTCGCCGAAGTCCATGGCGTGGTTGTTGGCGACGTTCGCGATCTCGACGCTCGACCCGGAGAGGATGTTCACATATTCCGGCTCGCCGCGGAAGTTGAACGCCTTGCCGGTGCGGAGGTCGTCGCTGGTCGTCAGCGGGCCTTCGAGGTTGACGATCGTCAAATCGTCGGACTCGAACAGGCCGCGCACGTTTTCAAAGAAATAGTCGTATCCATAGTCCTCGACGTAGCGCGCGAACGTGCGATAGGCGCCGCTGGGAATGTCGCCGCCGAGCGTGCAATCGCCCACCGCCGTGATCGTGATCGACGTGCTCTCCGCCTCCGGCAGCGGCTCCAGCTGCGGCACCGTGGGCAGTGGCTCCACTGTCGGCTGCGGCGTCGCGGCCGGCTGCGCCGTTGCAGCCGGGGTCGGCACACTCATGACCGTCGGCGCCGGCGTCGGCGTGGCGGACAGGAAGGACAGTCCGCTCTCCTCGTCTGAAACGCCGGAATGGATCGCGGCGTTCTGCGCAGGCGGGGCGAGGATCTCAACCTCCGCATCGGGCACCACCCACTCCGTCGACTCCTGTCGGACGGAATTGGAATTGGAAATGCGGATGCTCACAAACGAGCCGACGCTCAAAAACACAAACGCGGCGACGGCAATCGTAACAAGGCGCTCCTGCCGGCGTTTCATCTCGCGGCGCGAGCGCTTGGAATTTCTCTTTTTTGTCACTTTTCTGGCCATGCCAACCTCCGACCCTTCAGCATTGCCCCATTATTATAGCGCATCTTCCGGTTTTTCCCAAAAAATAGCGAGGATTGTTCTTCTCTTGAAACAATTCTGAAATAGAATTGATATTCACGCAATTACTTCATGACGGGATTTAGACAAAAAAGAGGCGCCTCTGCAAAAATCAATCCTGCGGACTCGATTGAATCCGCAGGATCAATGATAAAGAGCGGACGAAGTTACCCGCGGCGCCGGGCCTTCAGCGCCGCGACGCGGCAGGCGCGCATGTACGCCTGCGTGAAGTACTGGCGGATGTCCATGCGCCCATAGGGATCGTTTTCGCAGCGATCCGGCTTGCTCTTCGTATTCAGCTCAAAGGTCAGGATGCCGTCAAAGCCGCAGCGGTTCAGACGCGCGGCGACGTCCGCCCAATCGGCGATGCCGTCAAACGGCAGCAGGTGCAGATCGTCGATGAAGGTGATGTTCCCGCCGAAATCCCGGATGCCGAGGTTGTCATTCAAGTGGGTGCACAGGAGGCGGTCGCCATACAGCGCGAGCATGTCCTGGCTGTGGTTGTAGCACATCTCATGGCCGGTGTCCCAGCAGAACCCCACGGCATTGCATCCGGCAAAGTGGGCCATCAGCGCCGCGAGATACTCCTCTCCCTCGGTGTTTTCCAGCGCGACCTTGACGCCCAGCCGCTCGGCCTCGGCGACGACGCGTTCAAAGTTCTTCAGCCCGAACGCCGTCGGGTTGTGGCTCGTAAAGCCGATGAACGCATGCGCGACCATGATCGGCACGCCGTTGTCCGCACAGTCGCGCAGGCACGCGATCAGCTCGTCGACGGCGGCCTGCGTCTCATCGGTCGGCTCCCACATGTCCGCCATCTTTACAAAGGGCGCGTGGATGGATTGAAAGACCATGCCCTCTGCGTCAGCCGTTCTGCGCAGCGCGCCGATGTCCGCCCCGGGATGCCAGCCGGAAAAAAACGCCTCAAAGCCAATTTCGCGCAGCAGGCGAATCTGCTGCAAATCGTCGATGCCAAATTGTTCGTTCAGCCCCAGGCAGAGCTTCGTGCCGTACATGAAAAATCCCTCCGTTTCGCCGCGCTGAAAGGCGCGCTTTCGCAGCTATTATACCCGCGTTTTGCCGCGCGGTCAAGGGGCGCCGGCCAGCCCCCTTCCTTTTTGATGATTCAAACAGAATTTCTGTTTAAGCAAATTCAATCTCTCTATAAAATATGTAAATTAAAATCAAACATCACCATGAAATAGACAAAATTCAATGAAAACTATTGACATCACCATGAATTTATGGTAGTCTATAGTTGTGCACAGCGGAAAAATCATTGGCTGTGCAAACCATCAATGCTGTGACATTGAGCAATTGATTGAGGAGGAATCGTCATGAAAAAAATGTTGGCCCTCGTTCTGGCTCTCGTGTTCGCGCTGAGCCTGTCGAGCGTCGCGGTCGCGGAAGCGCCGATCACCGTTCAGTTCTGGACGGTCTTCACCGGCGACGACGGCGCGACGATGCAGGCGCTGGTCGACCAGTTCAACGAGGAGTATGCCGGCCAGATCGAAGTCGTGCACTCCCCGCTGGCGGATCCCTACACGAACCTGTCGCTGGCCGTGCAGTCCGGCACGGACATCCCGGACATCATGATCGGCCACGTCGAGCGCGTGCCGAAGATGGTCGAGGACGGCCTGCTGGTCGACGTCGAGTTCCTGACCGAAGGCGACGTGGACTTCGCGAATTATCCGGACTACGTGCTCGAGCGCACGAACATCGACGGCTACCAGTACGGCATTCCGTGGGACTTCAACGCCCCCGTGTGCTACGTCAACCTCGACCTGATCGAGAAGTACGGCCTTGAGTCGCTGCTCGAGGATCGCATGGTGACCTTCGACGAGATCAAGCAGGCGGGCGAGGCGATCGCCGCGGCCGGCGAGAGCGAGACCGTGAAGGCCATCAACTACTACGGCGGCTTCAACTCCTACGTGGCGCGCTACGAAGAGCTGGGTCAGGTCGAGCTGATTCAGGACGGCAATCTGGTCATCGACCCCGAGGTCTGGGGCGGCGTCGTCTCCACGTTCCGCGAGATGTACACGCTGGGCTACATGGTCAACCGCGAGGATGACGCTTCGGCGATGTTCCTGGGCGGCAACCTCGTGTTCTACGAGGCGGGCACTTGGACCAACGCCACGCTGATGCAGGTGGAAGGCCTGAACTACGACTGCATCATGATGCCGGTGTTCAGCGAAGAGACCGCCCTGTGCCGCGCGGGTACGCACACCTGGATGCAGCCCGAAAACGAGGACCGCACCGAGGAGACCGACCTCGCCGTGGCGACGTTTGTCAACTGGATGGGCGCGCACTCCCTGCCGTGGGCGACGGAAGCCGGCCAGGTGCCGCTGTACAAGGCCGTCACCGAGACCGAGGAGTTCAAGGCCTGCAAGCAGACCTTCCTCGCCGACGCGGGCATCTCTGAGAACATCAAGATCTTCCAGTACTACTACTGGTCGACCTTCACCAGCGCGGTCGATCACGCGGGCGCGGATGCGATCTACGACGAGAGCATCGATGTGAACTCCGTCGGCGCCGCGATTCAGCAGGAGGTCGACGACGCGATTGCCGCGGGCGTCTAATCCGTAAATTTTAGCCCAAAGGGGGAGGGAAGGACAACCGCCTTCCCCCTCCCTCTTTCATTTTTTCCAGGAGGCACGATCTATGAAACGGACCACAATCGCAACGGTTCTGCTGCTGTGCTTCATGGTGTCCTTTTCATTTTCCGGGGTTGTGGCCGTTTGCACCGCAGAGGACGCCACGGTGAGCACCTACGTTTCCCACTACTACACGCTGTACTCGCTCAGCAGCGCGCCGGTCATGCTGCTGCCGCTGATCATCCTGCTGGCGCTGGTGGCGCTGGTTTCCTATGTGCAGAAGCAGCCGAACGTCGGCTTCCTGTTTACGGCCGTAATGGTGGTTCTGTACGTGGTCTTCCTCGCGACCTATTCGGCGGAGAACCGCAACAACTCCGTCTACAACATCCTCAACGCGCAGTTTGAGGAGCTGGGCGTCCGCGTGCGCAAGCGCGATTTCAACATCGTCATGACGCCCAACTGGGCCTGCTATCTGACGGCCGGGCTGGGCGTGCTGACGGCGGCGGTCTCGGTGCCGAACTTCAAGACGAAGCTGACGCGCTACCACCTCAAGGCCGAGCTGGAGCCATACGTCTACATCGCCCCGCAGATCGTGCTGTTCGTCACGTTCTCGCTGGTGCCGATCGTTTACGCCGTGTACGCCGCGTTCACGCAGTGGGATTTGTACAACGATCCCGTGTTCACGGGGCTGAACAACTTCCGCACGATCCTGTTCGATTCGTCGAACACCTACTACGGCCAGCTGCGAAACGGCCTTTGGAACACGATCAAGTTCGTGATCTTCACCACGCCGTTCTGCATCGCCGTGCCGTTCGCCATCGCCATGGCCACGCGTCAGCTCGCGCGCGGCAGCAAGCTGCTGCAGGCGGTGTACTACCTGCCGTCGCTGATGTCGACGACGACGGTCATGCTCTCTTGGAAGTACTTCTTCAACAACACCTACGGCGCGGCGAACAACCTGCTCGGCTCGACGTGGAACTGGTTCTCGCCGCCGTACAGCTGGGTGATGCTCGTCATCGTCACCGTCTGGTGGTGCAACGGCGGCAACATGGTCATCTACCAGAGCGCGCTGGCCAGCGTGCCGCAGGATCAGTACGAGGCCGCCTCCATCGACGGCGCCGGCAGCTTCGCGAAGTTCCGCTACATCACGCTGCCGAACCTGTCCTACCCGCTGATGTACACGCTGGTGACGACCGTGATCGCGCAGTTCAACGTCTACGGCCAGCCGAACCTGCTGACCGGCTACGACTACAACGGCGCGACGGCGGTGCTGCTGATGTACATCCGCGACGCGGCGTTCACGCAGCAGATCGCGGGCATCGCGTCGGCCATGGCCCTGATTCTGGGCGTCACGATCATGTGCGTGTCCTTCTTCCAGATCCGCATGATGCGCGGCGACTCCAAGCGCGCCCGGCGCGCGCGGGTCTAACGAGAGGAGGAAGCGCAAATGGATCACAACGTTTCGAAAAACGCCCGGCTGCTGCGCGTGTGTTGCACGGCGGCGCTGTCGTTCATCGCGGTCTTTTGGCTGATCCCGATCGCGTGGGTCATCGTCAACTCGTTTAAGACCAATCTGGAGTTCTCCACGAGCTTCACCAACATCCACTCCGTCGGCGAATACCTCAAGGCCGTGTTCCCCGACCGGCTCAACTTCTCGACCTACGTCTCGCTGTTCACCGGCGAGGGAATGTCCACGACGACCGGCATCCTGAAGATGATCACCAACTCGGTCATCATCTCCGTCACGCGCACGGTCGTGGTCGTGTTCACCACGGCGCTGGCGGCGTTCTCCTTCGAGCGGCTGCACTTTCCCGCGGGCGATAAGATCTTCTGGGCGGTGTTCTTCATCTCGCTGATCCCGTCCTCCGCCTCGACGCTGCCGCTGTTCAAGATCTGCAACGCCTTCGGCTGGGTCAACGACATCAACGCGCTGATCTGGCCCGGCTGCGTCAGCATCATGAACATCTTCCTGATCCGCAACTTCTTGGTCGGCATTCCCAAGGAGCTGGACGAGGCCGCGCGCATCGACGGCGCCGGCAGCTTCCAGATCTTCCTGCGGATCATCTGCCCCTCGATCAAGCCGGTGCTGATGATCGTCGCGCTGGGCGCGTTCCAAGGCGCGTGGAACGACTACTACTGGCCGTCCATCGTCATGACCGACCCGAAGAACCAGACGCTCACCTCCGGCCTTGCGCAGCTGCAAAACCAGCTGGGCACCTCGCAGTTTGCCAGCATGCTGGCAAGCACGGTCATCTCCATGATCCTCCCGTTCGTGCTGTATCTCGTCTGCCAGAAGTACTTCCTTCAGGGCATCAAGATCCAGGCGGCGGTCAAGGGATAATTCCACGGGCGGCGTCTTCGCCGCCCATCACTTTGACAAGGAGTTCTTACCATGGCAAAGAAACCGAACCTTCTGTATGTATTCGCGGATCAGCTGCGGCGCACATCCTGCGGATACGCCGGCTACGCAAACGCCATCACGCCCAACATCGACGCGTTCCACGACCAGAGCATGGACTTCTGCCAGGCCGTGTCAGGCCATCCCGTCTGCGCGCCGTACCGCGCCACGCTCTTTACCGGAAAGTACACCTCCAGCACGGGCATGGTCATCAACGAAATCCGCATCAACCCCAACCAGCGCTGCATCGGCCATGTGCTGACCGAGGGCGGCTATGAGACGGCGTACATCGGCAAATGGCACCTCTACGCCGACGAGCTGGGCAACCACTTCGATCCGAAGAACTCGTTCGTCCCCAAGGGGCCGGACCGGCTGGGCTTTGACGACTTCTGGGCGGCCTACGGCTTCCACCACGAATACTACGCCCCGCACGCCTACTATCACGAGGACGGCCCGGAGAAGATCTACGCCGACCGCTACGAGCCGTACAGCCAGGTCGACCTCGCCATCCGCCACCTGAAGCGGCTGAGCGAAAACCCGGACAAGCCGTTTGCGATGTTCCTCTCGCTCGGCGTGCCGCACGACCCGTGGACGCCCGACAACGTGCCGCCCGAGATGCTGGCGAAATTCGATCCCGCAAACTACAGCTATCCGCCGAACTACCTGCCCGAGGACGACCCGCACGGCGACGCGTGGGCACACCTGTCCGAGGAGGAGCGCGCGGAGCTGCCGTCCTGGATGCGCTGCTACGACGCGATGGTCGGCTGTCTCGACGAATGCCTCGGCACGCTGTTCAAGGCCGTCAGGGATCTGGGGCTGGATGAAAACACGATCGTCATCTTCACCTCCGACCACGGCGAATGCTTCGGCGCGCACGGGCGCCGCGCGAAGAACATCTTCTATGAAGAGGCCGTGCGCGTGCCGTTCCTGCTGAGAATGCCGGGCGGCAAGCAGGCGGCTTCGAGCACCGACGCCTGCCTGAACACGGTGGACATCCTGCCGACCCTGCTCGACCTGATGGGGCTGGAGATCCCCGAGGGCGTGCAGGGCCAGAGCCTCGCCGGGCTGATCACCGGGCGCGACGGCCGCGAGCCCGCCTTCCAGTTCATGCAGGGCATGGGCGCGGTGGCCGCGTGGGGCGATGGCTACGAGTGGCGCGCGCTGCGCAACAAGCAGTACACCTACGCGAAGTACCGCGTCGACGGCATGGAGCTGCTGTTCGACCACGAAAAGGACCCCTATCAGATGACCAACCTGATCGACGATCCCGCCTATGCCGAAGTGCGCGATTCGATGCGCGCCCAGATGGCCGCCGAGATGGCGCGGATCAACGACACCTTCGAGCCGGCGAGCTACTATGAAAAGAACTGGGTGGTCGACCGGCACATCGTCCGCACCGCCACGGAGGACTACTCCACCCCCGCGAAGATCGCGCCGGTGCCGAAGGACATCCCGCGCGCCGAGCATCCGCGGCCGCAGTTCGTCCGCGAGGAGTGGATGAACCTCAACGGCACATGGCAGTTTGAGATCGATCAGGGCTGTTCCGGCCGCGCGCGCGGACTGGTCGAGCAGGAAAAGCTGTCCGGCGAGATCCTCGTCCCCTTCTGCCCGGAGAGCAAGCTGTCCGGCGTCGGCAACACCGATTTCATGCGCTGCGTCTGGTACAAGCGTTCGTTTGAGCTTCCCGAGGACGCCGCCGGAAAGCGCGTGTTCCTCCGGTTCGGCGCGGTCGACTACGACTGCGAGGTCTGGGTCAACGGCCAGTCCGTCGGAACGCACCGCGGCGGCTACGCCTCCTTCGGCTTTGACATCACCGGCGCGCTGAAGGCCGGCGAAAACGTCGTCACCGTCTGCGCGGAGGACGACACCCGCAGCCCGATGCAGCCCTCCGGCAAGCAGAGCGGCAAGTATGAATCCCACGGCTGCTTCTACACCCGCACGACCGGCATCTGGCAGACCGTCTGGCTCGAGTGGATGAACGAAAGCCACTTCGATCAGGTGCGGCTTACCCCGGACGCCGCCAACGGCGAAATCCACATCCGCGCGAAGATCGCCGGCGGCAAGGGCTGCACGATGCGCGCCGCGACCGCCTACAAGGACGACTACACCGGCACGGCCGAGGTTCGCGTCAACGACGGCTGGGCCGAGGCGACCGTGAAGCTGACGAAGATCTTCCTCTGGAACGTCGGCGACGGCAAGCTGTACGACCTGCAGCTGCAGCTGATGAAGGACGGCGAGCCGGTCGATTCGCTGTCGAGCTACTTCGGTCTGCGCAGCGTCGGCTTCGACGGCATGAAGTTCCTCGTCAACGGCAAGCCCGTGTTCCAGCGCCTCGTGCTCGACCAGGGCTTCTATCCCGACGGCATCTACACCGCGCCGACCGACGCCGACCTGCGCCGCGACATCGAGCTGAGCATGGCGATGGGCTTCAACGGCGCGCGCCTGCACGAGAAGGTGTTTGAAGCGCGGTACCTCTACTGGGCCGACCGGCTGGGTTACCTCTGCTGGGGCGAGATGGCGAACTGGGGGCTGGATCACTCGAACATCGCCGCGCTGAGCGCGTTTGAGCGCGAATGGCTCGAGGTCGTCGCCCGGGATTACAGCGCGCCGTCGATCATCGGCTGGTGCCCGTTCAACGAGACGTGGGACGTCGATGGACGCCCGCAGAACGACGACGTGCTGCGCATGATCTACCGCGTCACCAAGGCGCTGGACGGCACGCGCCCCGTGATCGACACCTCCGGCAACTTCCACGTCGAGACGGACATCTTCGACATCCACGACTACGAACAGGATCCGGCAGAATTCGCCCGCCGCTATGGCGCGGGCACCGAGCCGATCTACGAGCGCTTCCCCGACCGCCAGAAGCGCGCGCCCGGCCAGCCGGTGTTCGTCAGCGAGTACGGCGGCATCCGCTGGACGGACGACAACAGCGGCTGGGGCTACGGCGAAGGGCCCAAGACGGAGCAGGAGTTCATCGACCGCTACCGCGGCCTGACCGAGACGCTGCTCAACAACCCCGACCACTGCGCGTTCTGCTACACCCAGCTGACCGACGTCGAACAGGAGCAAAACGGCCTGTACACCTACGACCGCAAGCCGAAGTTCGACCCCGCGATCATCCGCGCGATCAACGCCCAACCCGCCGCGATCGAACGGGAGGACGGCGAAAAGTAACCGCCCACGCAAAACCGCTTCCGCGATGCACTTCGCGGAAGCGGTTCTCTTTTACAATCGGGAAAATGGGAAAAGTTCACAACATGGGGCGAATTTCCGTCCTTTTCGCGGAAAATCCACAACATCGCGGCGCGGAAGTCAGGCGCGTTCGGCGCCAACCGGGGCGCAGGAGACGCCTGAGTCGCACGCTTTCAAACGCGCGCTGCATCCAAGCCCACAGATGGCCTGCGGCTGTCCGGCTCGCGCTTCGGAGATTTCCCACCGCACGCTACATCCGCATGATCGCCTTCACGGCCTCGGCCGTGGTCGTCTGCGGGATCAGCTCGAAGCCGATCATGCCCTCGTATCCGATCTCCTCCAGGCAGGCGAACACGGCGCGGTAGTTGATCTCGCCGGTCCCCGGCTCATGGCGGCCCGGCGCGTCCGCGACGTGGACGTGCCCAAACTGGTCGCCATAGGCGCGGATCGTATCGCACAGCGAGCCCTCGTTGAGCTGCATGTGATAGGCGTCGTAGAGCACCTTCAGCATCGGCGAGCCGATCAGCCGGGTCATCTCCGCCGCCATGCGCGTGTGTTGGAGGAAATTGCCCACATGGTCGGTGGTGACGTTCAGCGGTTCGAGGTGCATCCGGATGCCGCTCTCCTCGGCGATCTCCGCGCACGCCTTCAGCGCGTCGAACATCGCGCAGATCTTGACGGTGTCGGAGAGCCCGTCATAGCGGTTCAGCACCCTGCCGCCCTCGCCGAGCGCGTTGGAGTGGATCGTCAGCGACGACGCGCCGACCCGCTTCGCCGCATCGACGCTGCGGCGGAGGAACGCGAGGTACTCCGCCCTCTCCTCCGGGGCGATCAGCGAAAAGTCCGCATCGCCGTTAAAGCCGGAAATCGCGATGCCCGCCTGCGACGCCGCCCTCTCCACGCGGCCGAGGTCCTTGTCCGTCCAGCCCCAGAATTCCACCGCTTCAAAGCCATCGTCCTTTGCCGCCTGAAACCGGTCGTAAAACGGCAGTTCCGCATACATCGGCTCGATGCAGGCGCACTTTTTCAATTTCGTCACAAAATTCCCTCCCTGAAATTCCCGCTGTCTCTGTTTCAGCGCCCCGCTTTCCGCGGCTTCTCATCACAAAATCGGGCCGAATCGCACAGAAAGTGGATCCTACGGCGCGCCGGCCCGTTGCAGACATGCAAGCATTCTCTTTACCGAATCGCGCGCTCGCGGATGCGCTTCAGCCGCTTCATGACGTCGCAGCCGCCGCGCCCGAACAGGTCGTGCAGGCGAATGTACTCGGCATACAGCGCGTCGTAGACGCGGGACGCCTCCGCATCCGGCGCATAGGCCGCGTCCTCGACGCCGCCCATCGCACGCGACGCCTCGGCGATGGTATCATAGCCGCCGCCCGCGCGCCCCGCCGCGACCGCACCGTACATCGCGCTGCCGAGCGCCGGCGTCTGCGCGGACCGCGCAATGTGGATCTCCCGGCCGAGCACATCGGCGTAGATCTGCATCATCAGCGGGTTCTTCTTTGCGATTCCGCCGCAGGCGCACAGCGAATCGACGCGCACGCCGTGCGAGGCGAAGTTCTCGACGATCGCGCGCGTGCCGTAGGCGGTCGCTTCGATCAGGGCGCGGTAGACCTCCTCCGGCCGCGTGGCCAGCGTCATGCCGACCATCAGGCCGGTCAGATCCATGTCCACCAGCACCGAGCGGTTGCCGTTCCACCAGTCGAGCGCGATCAACCCGCTCTCGCCCGGGCGCAGCGCCGACGCCCGCTCGGTCAGCAGTTCGTGCAGGCCGATCCCGCGCGCTGCCGCTTCGGCGGCGTCGCTTCCCGGCACGAAATTCTCGATCAGCCACTTGAAGTGGTCGCCGCAGCAGCTCTGCCCGGCCTCATAACCGTACAGCCCCGGCACAACGCCGTCCTCCACGACGCCGCAGATGCCCGGAACGGCGCGCTCCTCCGCCCCAAGCACGATGTGGCAGGTGGAGGTGCCGAGGATCATCAGCAGCCGCCCCGGCTCCACGACCCCCGCGGGCGGCAGCGAGACGTGCGCATCGATGTTCGCGACGGCAACCGGCGTGCCTACGGGCAGCCCCGTCAGCTTCGCGCCGAACGCGTCCAGCCCGCCTGCCCGGGTTCCGGCGGGATACAGCGCGCGCGACAGCTTTTCGTCCACCACGCGCGCCAGTCGCGGATCGAGCGCGCCGAAGAATTCCTCGGACGGATAGCCGTCCTCCTTGTGCCAGAACGCCTTGTACCCGGCGATCGCGGCCGACCGGCGCTCGACGCCGGTGAGCTTGTACACGATCCAGTCCCCCGCCTCAATGAACCGGTCGGCGGCAGCATAGACCTCCGGCGCCTCATCGAGGATCTGCCAGAGCTTCGGCATCAGCCATTCAGACGAAACCTTTCCGCCATAGCGCGCGAGAAACGATTCGCCGCGCGATTCGGCGGCCTGCTGCATCCGCGTGGCGTAGGGCTGCGCGGCGTGGTGCTTCCACAGCATCGGCCACGCATGCGGCACGGAGGAAAAGCGATGGTGGAAGCACAGCGGCGTGCCATCGGCGTCCACCGGAAGCGACGTGCTCGCCGTGCAGTCGATCCCCACGCCCACGACGTCGGCCGGATCGACGCCGCTCCTGCGCAGCGCCTCCGGCACGACGAAGCCCAGGCAGTCGAGATAATCCCTCGGGTGCTGCAGCGCCCAATCCGGTTTGAGCGGCGTGCCATTGGGCAGCGCGCGGGTCATGACGGCGTGGGGATAGTCCATCGTCGCCGCGCCCAGTTCGCGCCCGGTGCCGATCTCGGCGACCAGCGCGCGGGCGGACAGCGTGCCAAAGTCCACGCCAACGGCAAATTTTGGCATTTTCAAAACCCTCCATAAAATCAATAGAAAAAAGGCGCGCCGAAGGTCAGATCAGCGCGCTCAGGGCCACCAGAATGTGGCACAGGTAATAGGCCGGCAGAATCAGCGCGGCAACCCGGTGATTTCCGAGGAAGTCGTTTTCGGCGATCATCGTGTCCGAAAACAGCAGAAGCCCGATGCCCACGGCATAGCAGGCGGAGCCGGTCATCAGCGCGCACGCAAACCCGGCGACGCTGATCGCCGTGTACAGCGCGCCCGGCAGGCGCAGCGACTTCGGCATCCGCGGCATCGCGCGAAGCAGAAAGTACGCGCCGTACAGCGCCGCGAGCAGCGCCAGCACGACCCAGTGGATCGCGCGCGGCCGCGCGGCGGAGACCGCCTGCGCGATAAACAGCGCGTGCCCCACAAAAAAGCCCGCGATGCCCAGCGCATAGACGCTCTCCCGATTGCCCTTGTGCGCCATAAAGTAGTCCCCCACCGCCGACACAGCGAGCGCCGCGGCCATGACCGGCGCGCGCACAGCGACCAGCGCCGCACAGGAGAGCGTTGTCAGCGCGCTGAACGCATACTTGCGCGTCACCAGCCGGAGAATTGCAAACACAGCGGGAATGACGATCAGCCAGGCCATGCAATTCCTCCCCCATCTCCATCTTCCGTCTACGTCCGATGCGGGCGCATCCCCGGCGAGCCGCGCCGTCACACCTCCACGATGTGAAACGCCGCCGCGCGGCCGAGCCGGTTCATCACCGCCAGCCCCAGTCCGCGCGCCTCGACCGCCTCGGAAAACAGCACGTCCGCGCCCAGCGCATCGGCGTCGCGCAGCACCGCGAAGATCCGGTGCGCCATCTCCGTCTCGTCCGCGCCCAGCGACTCCGTGCGCCGCCCGCCATAGACGGCGAGATGCCCCTCCAGCGCGAGGATCAGCGGCCGTCGCCCCTCCGCGGCCGCGCGGTCGTACTCGGCGCAGATCGCCCGCTCGACGCGCCCGGCCTCTCCGGAAAAGATGGTCAGCTCGCCGGCCGGCGCGTAGTGGCGGTACTTCATGCCCGGCGAGCGCGGCCGCTCGCCCTCCGCAAGCGGGCGCATCACGGCGGGATCGACCTCGCCGGAGCCGCACACGCGCTCGATCTGCTCGGCGGTCACGCCGCCGGGGCGGAGGATGCGCGGCGTCGCGCCGGTCATGTCCACGACGGTCGATTCCAGCCCCACCGCGCACGCGCCGCCGTCGAGGATCAGCGGAATGCGCCCGTCCATGTCCTCGAACACATGCGCCGCGGCGGTCGGACTGGGTCGCCCGGAGCGGTTTGCGCTCGGCGCGGCGACCGGCACGCCGGCCTCCTCGATGAGCTTACGCGCCACGGGGTGCAGCGGAAGCCGGATGGCGACCGTGTCCAGCCCGGCCGTGACGTTCGCCGGCACGCGCGCGGACTTCGGGAAGATCATCGTCAGCGGCCCCGGCCAGAAGGCGTCCATCATCCGGCGCGCCCGCTCGGACGGCTCGCCGTCGATCAGCGGCCGCAACTGTTCGGGACTGCAGATGTGCAAAATCAGCGGGTTGTCGCCGGGACGGCCCTTCGCCTCAAAGATCCGCGCGACCGCCGAGGCGTCCAGCCCGTTTGCCCCGAGGCCGTAGACCGTTTCCGTCGGAAAGGCGACCAGCTCGCCCGATCGGATGCGCGCGGCGGCCTCGCGGATGGCGGCGTCGCTCGCGGGAAGAACGCGGGTATTCAATGAAAAGATCTCCTTGTCGTCGCTCAAAAGGTCAAAGCGGCGGTTCGCCCGGCGAACCGCCTGCTGCGTCAACAGCGCGGGCATGCTCCATCAAAGCAGCGCTTCA
>NHCFR01400__coassemble_949_pt1 | contig 16974 bp, 14 predicted proteins | sample NHCFR01400__metabat2_low_PE_007 | metagenome-assembled genome bin NHCFR01400 | reverse complement strand
GTAGATCAGGTCGATGAACGGGTACTTCTTCCGCATCACCTCGGCCATGCCCGGCTCCTGCGGCATGCAGCCGCCGACGCAGATCATAAGCTCCGGCCGGTCCTTCTTCAGCTCCTTGAGCCAGATGACGTTGCCCAGCGCCTTGTTCTCCGCGTTTTCGCGCACACAGCAGGTGTTGTACAGGATCAGGTCTGCCCGCTCGCGCACCGGCTCGCGGGACATGCCCATCTCCTCGAACATGCCCGCGATCGTCTCCGAATCGCGCTCGTTCATCTGGCAGCCCATCGAGACGATGTGATAGGTTTCGGGCCGGCCGGGCATCGCCTCGACCAGCCGCATGTACTCCCTCTGGCGAAGGATCTCGCCCTCGGGCACGCGCGTGTCCAGCATCGTCGCTTCCTCCTCACTTCAATCGCCTCGCGCCGTCGGGCAGCGGATGCCCCGCGGGCGAAATTCGGTATTCGCTCTCCGGAAGGCGCGCGTCGGCCGCGGCATAGACCTCCATGCCCTCCGGCGCGCCGATCGTGTTCAGCCAGCCGGCCACCGGCGGCGCCGCCTCCACCAGCAGCGCGCCCTGCGGATGGGCGCGCCCGCGCGCCCAGACCTCGCGGATGGCGCGGCGGGCAGTCGTCTCGTAGGACGGCACCGCGCCCCGCCCGCCGCACGCCGGGCAGACGTGCATCAGCTGCTTGGTCAGCGGCCGGCGCGACTTCTTGCGCGTCATTTCGAGCAGGCCCAGCCCGGTGAAGCCGACGACGTTCGTCCGGTTGCGGTCCGCCGCCATCAGTTCGGTCACGAGCTTGAGCAGCGCGTCCCGGTTGGCCTGTGAATCCATGTCGATAAAGTCGATGACGATGATGCCGCCGATGTCCCGCAGCCGGATCAGGCGCGCGATCTCCTTCGCGGCCTCGCAGTTTAAGCGGAACACCGTATCGTCAAACGACTTCCCGCCGACAAACTTGCCGGTGTTGACGTCGATGACGGTCAGCGCCTCGGTCTCGTCGATCACCAGCGAGCCGCCGGACTTGAGCCAGACGTGCCGCCCCATCCGCCGGTCGGCCTGCACGTCGACGCGGTACAGGTCGAACAGCGGCGTCTCCCCGGCGTATTCCGCCACGCGGCCGGCCAGCTTGGGCGCCAGCAGGCGGGCATAGCCCGCCGTTTGCCGGAACAGCGCCGCGCCGTCCACGCGGATGGCCTCGACCGAATCGTCGAGCATATCGCGCACGGCGCGCAGCGCAAGGCTGCCGTCCGAATGGATGCGCTTCGGCGCGCGGGCGACCTTCGCCCGCGCTTCGATTTCGCGCCACAGCGCGCACGCCGAGGCGTAGTCCGACCGAAGCGCGCCGGCGTCCACGCCCATCGCCGCCGTGCGGACGATCACGCCCATGCCGCTGTCCCCGGTCAGCTCCGCGGCGATCTCGTGCAGCCGGTCGCGCTCGGCGGGATCGACGATCTTGCGCGAAATGCCGACGTAGCTGACCGTCGGCAAGAGCACCGTCATCCGCCCCGGCACGGTGATATGGCTCGAAACCCGGCAGCCCTTCGTTCCGCCCGGCTCCTTGACCACCTGCACCAGCAGCTCCTGCCCCGGGTGCAGCATCTTCTCAATCCGCGCCCCGCGCATCCGGTCGGCCAGTGCGCCCGCCTCGCGGGTATCGACCGGAATGTCCCCGGCGTAGAGAAACGCGTTCTTGTCCAGCCCGATGTCCACAAAGGCTGCGTTCATCCCCGGCAGCACGTTCTGAACGCGGCCGAGATAGAGGTTGCCCGACAGGTATTCGCTCCCCGGGCGCTCATAGTACAGCTCGCACAGCTTATCGTCCTCGACGACGGCCAGCCGCGTCTGGCCGGCCACCGCCTCCAACAGCAATTCCCTCTTCATAGTCCGTGGTTAACTCCGTCATTCTTCCGCCAAAGCGGCGTTCGTCAAAGCGACATCAGCGGCCTGAGCGCGCCCGATTCATCCGCGCCCAGCAGGCACAGCCGGTGGATGCGCGCCTCAGGTTCCTCTGCGCCGGCGATGTCCGCGAGCGTCCGCACCAGCAGATCCGGCTTGAGCGCGTCCCGCTCCGTCAGCTTGAGCCGCGCGCGCAGTCCGGCGCCGTCCCGCACAAGCTCGATGGCCAGCGGCCGGACGTCCACCTCGCGCTCGCCGGACTTCGTCTTGCGGACGGCCATGACCTGCTCGCGCGCGAGGAACTCGTCCACCGCCTGAAGCGCCGCCTCCGCGCCCGCGCCGCTCAACGAAATCGCATAGTCCGCCGCGCAGACCAGCGCCATCGGCGCGGGATGGCGGTCGTCCACCATGCGCACCTCGTAGACCGGCAGATCCTCCGGCAGCGCCGCGCGAAACGCCTGCTCCGTCCGGCCGCGCCCCATCGGCGCGGACAGCCCGAAGTCGAGCACCTCGTATTCGCTCGTCCAGCCCAGCGCCAGCGCCGACGCAAACGACATCACCGGGTGCGGGTTGAAGCCCTGCGTGTACTTGACCGGCAGGCCCGTGCGGTTGAGCGCGCGCTGGAAGAAGCGCTGCAGGTCGAGGTGCGAGATGAACCTGAGCCTCGGCTGCTTGCCAAATCGAATCATCGCCCGCATGCCGTCGCCTCCTCATACCGGTTCACGCCGCAGCCCACGCAGCCCTTGCGGCAGTCTCGCCGCGGGCGGCCTTCTCCCGCTCGCGCGCGAGGAACGCTTTCGTCACGCCGCAGTCGAGGTGATCCCACGGGAAGACCTCTCCGACCGGCCGCTCGCGCAGGGCGTAAAAGGCCGGATCCAGCCCAATCTCCTCAAACGCCTTGAGCCACAGGTCGTACCGGAACTGATCCGACCAACCGTCGAACCGGCACCCCAGCCGGTACGCGCGCTCGAGGACATCGGCCAAGCGGCGGTCTCCGCGGGCAAACACCGCCTCGATGAAGCTCACGTCCGGCGCGTGGTACTTGAAGTCGACGCCCTTGACCTCGCGAAGTGCGTCGCGCAGCAGCTTCTGACGGCGCACGACCGTCTCCGCGTCGAGCTGGGCTTCCCACTGAAACGGCGTGAAGTTCTTCGGCACGAACACCGATGCGCTGACAGTGATCCGCAGCCCCGGTGCGCGCCGCTCCTTTGGAACGGAGAAATAGCACCGGCGCACGAGCCGCGCGAGTTCCGCGATGGCGAGCACGTCCTCGTCCGTCTCGGTCGGCAGGCCGATCATGAAGTACAGCTTGACCGCCGACCAGCCCTGCTCAAACGCGTCGGTCACCGAGCGGACGAGGTCGTCCTCGGTCACGCCCTTGTTGATGACATCGCGCAAACGCTGCGTGCCCGCCTCCGGCGCGAGCGTCAGCGCGGTCTTTTTGACCTTCTGCGTCTCGCGCAGCGTCTCGGTCAGGACGTTGTCGATGCGCTGCGACGGCAGCGAAATGCGCACCCGGCGCGCGGCAAAGCGCTCGACCATCTCCCGCGCCAGCTCGGGCAGACAGGAGTAGTCGCCGCTGGACAGGCTCATCAGCGAGATCTCGTCGTAGCCGGTCGCGCCGACCAGCTTCTGCGCCATCTCCATCAGCTTCTCCGGACTGCGCTCGCGCACGGGACGGTAGATCATGCCCGCTTGGCAGAACCGGCATCCGCGCGTGCAGCCGCGGAAGATCTCCAGCATGATGCGGTTGTGCACGACCTCGCCGTAGGGCACGATCAGCTTCTCCGGATACTCGGCGCTGTTCAGATCAGCGACCATCGCCTTTCGAACGACCTCCGGCGCGCCGCTTCCCGGCCTGGGCGAGACGCTCGCGACCGTGCCGTCGGGGTGATAGCCGACGTCATACAGCGAAGGCACATAGATGCCCCGAATCTTCGCCGCCTCCTGCAAAAACGCCTCGCGCGGCGCGCCGGACGCCTTCCACGCCCGGTAGCAGTCGACCAGCTCGATCGTCTCGACTTCGCCGTCGCCCAAGGCGACCAAGTCGACAAACGGCGCAAGCGGCTCCGGGTTGAACGCGCACGGGCCGCCCGCGATCACAAACGGACCCTCCTTCCGGTCGGCCGCGCGCAGCGGCAGTCCGGCCAGATCGAGCGCGTCGAGCACGTTGGTAAAGCTCATCTCATACTGAAGCGTCACGCCCAGCAGGTCGAATTCCGAAACGGGCGTGCGCGACTCCAGCGAAAACAGCGGCACCCCCGCGGCGCGCATGGCGTCGGCCATGTCGACCCACGGGGAAAACACGCGCTCGCACCACGCATAGGGCCTGCGGTTGATCGCGTGGTAGAGGATCTTCATGCCGAGGTGCGACATGCCCACCTCGTAGGTGTCCGGAAACAGGAACGCAAAGCGCACGTCCACCTCGTCCGGATTCTTCATCACGGAATTGAACTCGCCGCCCATGTAGCGCACGGGCTTCTGCACCGTGGCCATCAGCGATTCAATCCGGTCGGAAAGGGTCAAATCCCATCCCTCCAAGCACAGTTGTATCTGCCTTACTTTATCACGAATTTCGCATTGTTGCAACGGCGAAATGTTAAACAATTCCGCGCGCGCCAAAAGCGGCGGCAGACCTCTTGACGCGGCGGGCGAAATCGACTATTATTTTGAAGATCGACAAGTTTCCTGCTGAACCGGCGAAATATGAGCGAGGGATGAACATGCAGAAGCGGCCTTTCGCGACGAGCGAAAAACTCCATGAAATCACCCGGGAGATCCCGACCCCCTACCATCTCTACGACGAGCGCGGCATCCGCACCACCGCGCGCGGGCTGCTGCGCGCGTTTGCGTGGAATGCGGGCTATCGCGAATACTACGCGGTCAAGGCCTGTCCGAATCCCTTCATATTGAAAATTTTGAAGGAGGAGGGCTGCGGCGTCGACTGCGCCTCGATGGCCGAACTGATGCTGGCCGAAGCCTGCGGCTTCTCCGGCGACGAAATCATGTTCTCCTCGAACGAGACGCCCGGCGAGGAATACGAGTACGCCCGGCGGCTCAACGTCAACATCAACCTAGACGACATCACCCACATCCCCTTCCTCGCCGAGCACGGCGGCATTCCCGAGCGGATCTGCCTGCGCTACAATCCCGGCGGGGAGCTGCGCATCGGCAGCACCTGCATGGGCCAGCCCGGCGCGTCGAAGTACGGCATGACGAAGCAGCAGATCTTCTCCGCCGTCGGGCAGCTGATGGCGATGGGCGTCAAGCAGTTCGCACTGCACGCCTTCCTGGCCAGCAATACCATTGAAAACGACTACTATCCGACCAACGCGCGGGTGCTGTTCGACTTGGCCGCCGAGCTGCACGCGGCGCTGGGCGCGGACTTCTACATGATCAACCTCTCCGGCGGCGTCGGCATCCCCTACCGCCCCGAGGAGCGGATGCCCGACATTCAGAAGATCGGCGCGTCCGTTCAGCGGGCATTCGAGGAAGCGCTCGTCCCCGCGGGGCTCGGCCACGTCCGCATCGCGACGGAGCTCGGCCGCTACATGACCGGCCCGAATGGCTGTCTGGTCGCCACGGCGATTCACAAGAAGCACATCTACAAGGAGTACGTCGGCCTCGACGCCTGCGCCGCCAACCTGATGCGCCCGGCGATGTACGGCGCCTACCACCACATCACCGTCGCCGGCAAGGAGGACGCCCTCTGCGACCACGTCTACGACGTCGTCGGTTCGCTGTGCGAAAACAACGACAAGTTCGCCATCGACCGCGCGCTGCCCAGGATCGACATCGGCGACCTGATCGTCATCCACGACACCGGCGCCCACGGCTTCTCGATGGGCTACAACTACAACGGCCGCCTCCGCTCGGCCGAGGTGCTGCTGCGCGAGGACGGCTCGTTTCAGATGATCCGCCGCGCGGAGACGGTGCGCGACTACTTCGCCACGTTCGACTTCTGCGGCGTGATGGACGGCGTGCTCGCCCGCGCCGGAGAATGAAGGGAGAACCCGGCATGCGCCCATTGAAGATCGCGCTTTTACAGATCGCGCCGGCGAACGGCCTGTCCGGCAACCTCGAAAAGGGCGTTCGCGCCTGCCGCGAGGCCGCCGCGCTCGGCGCGGACATCGCGCTGTTTCCGGAGATGTGGAGCAACGGCTACGCCATCTACGGCCGTCCCGTGGCTGAATGGCAGGCCGAGGCGGTCGACCCCGACGGCGACTTCGTCAAAGCCTTCGCCCATCTCGCGGCGGAGCTGGGCATGGCCATCGGCATCACGCTGCTGGAGAGGACGCAGGGCGATCCGCGCAATTCGCTGATCCTGTTCGACCGGTTCGGCCAACGCCGCCTGACCTACGCGAAGGTACACACCTGCGACTTTGAGGACGAGCGCCATCTGACGCCCGGCAACGGCTTCTCCGTCGCCGAGCTGGATACGGCGTGCGGCGCGGTCAAGGTCGGCGCGATGATCTGCTTCGACCGCGCACAGCCCGAGAGTGCGCGGATCCTGATGCTCAAGGGCGCGGAGCTGATCCTCGTGCCCAACGCCTGTCCGATGGAGATCAACAGCCTCGCGCAGCTCAGAGGGCGCGCGTGCGAAAACATGCTCGCCATCGCGACCTGCAATTATCCCGCCGGAGTGCCGGACTGCAACGGCGGGTCGAGCGCCTTCGACGGCGTGATGTGGCTGCCGGAGCTGCCCGAATCGCGCGACACCTGCATCCTGCAGGCCGGGCGGGACGAGGGCATCTACATCGCCGAGCTCGACCTCGAACAGCTCCGCGCCTACCGCCGCCGCGAAATCTTTGGAAATGCCTACCGCCGGCCGGAGCTCTACGGCCTGCTGACGGACGCAAAGGTTGAAGATCCGTTCATCCGAAGCGACCGGCGGCGCTGATTCCCCACCACTCATATGATGGATTTCCCCGGAATCCACCGAGGCCACAGGGCGCGCGGGATTTTCTCTGCGCACCCTGTTCTCGTTTTGGGATCCATCCGCTCAGAAATGCACAAACAGTCTGTTCGCGCTCAGCCATGCGGGTATTCGCATGAATCGCACATTGTTTCCACTTCTTCAAAGTCCGTTCGCGCGGGATTTCCCGGCGCAAACAGCGCCTGACCGCGCGCGGGATGATAGACTGCCGACCAGACCGTATCGTACCCTGAAGCGCGGTCGTACTGGCAGAGAAAGCCGCGCCCGCCCGACAGCAGTTCGCGCGCAAACACCGCATCGCATCGGGCATCCGGCGCGCTGAGCGCACGGGTCAGCGTTTCATACCGCTCCTCTGCGCGCCAGTTGTCAATTCCCGGCAGATTCCTCGCGCGCATCCCGGGAAGATGAAAGGCATTCGCAGCGCAGACGAACGCGGCGCCCTCGCCGCCCGCGTGGAATTCGACCTCCATCGCCCCGGCGTCGCGCTCCACAAGGGCGATATTTCCCGTGCGGTCGGCCAGCACGAGCGCCATTCCCGACGCCGCGCGCACCTTGCGAATGTGGGAAAGCGCCGAAGGGACGTCGCGGCAGTGTTCCAGCACGTCCCGCAGCAGCATGCCCGCGTTGAATCCCGGAGCAATCGCGTGCGCGGGCACATTGGTCAATCCGGCGGCGAGCCCATGGCCATTGACGCCGTCCTCCATTTCGACAAAGGCCGTCGTATTGCCGATGAACGATGCGTTCGGCAGGCGGTAGCAGACGTGCAGGTTAAACGGTTCCAGCGCGGTCAGAAAATCACTGTTCCGGCCGAGCAGCGCGCCGCTTCCATCCGAAACGGCGAATACGGAACAGGCGGGCTGGATCGCGTACATCCCCAGCATTACCGCGCGCAGTGTGTGCGCGTCGCAGCGCTGGCCTTCCGCAATCCCTTGGATTTCCTCGAGAATCTCCGGAAAATGCGCTCTGTAGAGCGGCACACAGGCATCCGCGTATTCCCGCCGCGCGTCCGTCAGCGGGAACGGCACTTCATCCAGCAGCCTGCGCCCGAGCGAAAGCTGCTCTGCGCCCCAGTGGAAGCCCACCTCGCGGTGCGTCCCGCAGAAACTGCTCTTCATCATGAAAGCTCACTCCTCTGGTTGTTTTGCGCGCCGGCCACGCTGAATGAAGTATATTCAAATAAAAAATTTATGTCAACAGCGAAATAAATTAAGTTTTCATTGAGCATAAAATAAGCCCCGCACCCGAAATGGATGCGGGATGAACAGGCCAATGCGGTTTTACGCCTTCGATTCACAGTAGATGCAGCGGTAGACGCCCTTTTCGGGGTCGGTCAGCTTGAAGATGTGGGTCAGCCCCTGCTCGATGGTCGTGATGCAGCGCGGATTCTTGCACTCGATCACGCCCACCAGCTTCTCCGGCAGGTGCGGGCGGCGCTTTTCGACCTCCCGTCCCTCGCGGATGATGTTCACCGTGCATTCCGGCGCGAGATAGCCGAGGACGTCCCAGTTCAGGTCGAGCACCTCGTCGACCTTGATGATGTCCTTGCGGCCGAGCTTCTCGCTGACGACGTTCTTCAAAATCGCGACCGAGCATTCGACGCGATCGAGCTTCAGATACCGGTACAGCGCCATGGCCTTTCCGGCGGGGATGTGGTCGATGACGATGCCGTTTTTGATCGAATCGATGGTCATTCACTCCACCTCCAGCAGCTTGAGGATCAGCGCCATGCGGATGAACTTGCCGTTGAGCGCCTGACGGAAATAGCACGCGCGCGGGTCGTCGTCAACCGTGACGGCGATCTCGTTCACGCGCGGCAGCGGGTGCAGGACCGTCAGATCGGCTTTCGCGGCCTGCAGCTTTTCGGGCGTGAGGATGTAGCTGTCCTTCAGGCGCAGGTATTCTTCCTCGTTGAAGAACCGCTCGCGCTGCACGCGCGTCATGTAGAGGATGTCCAGCTCGGGCATGACGGCCTCCAGATCGGTCGTCTGGACGTATTCCAGCCCCTTCTGCTTGAGCGTGTCCTTGATGTAGCTGGGCACCTTCAGCTCCTCCGGCGAGATCAGCACAAATCGGATGCCCGAATAGCGCGACAGCGCCGAGATCAGCGAATGCACCGTGCGGCCGAACTTCAGGTCGCCGCAGAAGCCGACGGTCAGGTTGTCCAGCCGGCCCTTCTCGCGCCAGATGGTCAGCAGGTCGGTCAGCGTCTGGGTGGGGTGGTTGTGGCCGCCGTCGCCGGCGTTGATGATCGGCACGGGGGACTTCATCGCCGCGACCAGCGGCGCGCCCTCCTTGAAGTGGCGCATGGCGATGATGTCCGCGTAGCAGCCGACGACGCGCACCGTGTCGGCCACGCTCTCGCCCTTGGAGGCCGAGCTGTTCGCCGCGTCGGAAAAGCCAATCACATGGCCGCCCAGCTCGTACATCGCCGCCTCGAAGCTCAGGCGCGTGCGCGTGGACGGCTCGAAGAACAGCGTTGCCAGCTTCTTGCCCTCGCAGCGGTGCGCGTAGTCCTGCGGGCGCGCGATGATGTCGCACGCCTTGGCGATCAGCCCGTCGATCTCCGCGGGCGTCAGGTCGAGGATGTCAATCAGATGTCTCATTTCGCGCCTCCGATCCAGCTCTCGTCCGATGGATTGTCGCGGAACGCGATCAGCCGGCGGATGTCGTCGGGCTGAATGTAGCCCTCCTGCGCGGCGGCTTCGGCCATGGCATCGAAGTCGGTCAGCGAGACGTTCTGGACGTGGGCTTCCGCCATGCGGTCGAGGCCCTTCTTCATGCCATAGGTGAAGATCGACGCGATGCCCAGCACCTCCGCGCCCGCCTCGCGCAGCACGTTGACGACCTCGAGCACGCTGCCGCCGGTGGAGATGAGATCCTCCACGACCACGACCTTCTGACCGGGCAGCAGCCGGCCTTCGATCTGGTTCTTGCGGCCGTGATCCTTCGCGCCGGAGCGGACATAGCCCATCGGCAGGTTCATCAGGTGGCCGACGATCGCCGCGTGCGGAATGCCGGCGGTGGACGTGCCCATCAGCACTTCAACCTCGGGATAGTTCTCGCGGATGACCTCGGCGAGCCCTTCCTCGATCTGCGTGCGGACGTCCGGCGCGGTCAGCGTCAGGCGGTTGTCGCAGTAGACGGGGCTCTTGATGCCGCTCGCCCAGGTAAACGGCTCGTCGGGGCGGAAGATGACGGCGCGAATGCTCAAAAGCGCCTTGGCGATTTGATTCCTGCGGGTTTCAGACATGGAAAAATCCTCCTTCCATCGGCTCATGCGGTCAGCCGACAAATTCCTTCACGGCGCGGCGGTACGCGGCGACGGGATCGTCCGCGGCGGTGATCGGGCGGCCGACGACGATGAAGTCGGAGCCGATCTCCCGCGCGCGCGCCGGGGTGGTCACGCGCACCTGATCGCCCACGTCGCCGCCGGCAAAGCGGACGCCCGGCGTGACGGTCAGGAAGTCTGCACCGCAGGCCTCGTGCACCACGCCGGCCTCGAGCGGCGAGCAGACGACGCCGTCCAGCCCGGCCTCGCGCGCGCACTTCGCATAGTGGATGACGACCTCGGAAAGTGGCTTTTCGATCAGCAGATCGCGCTCCATGCGCTCCTGCGAGGTCGAGGTCAGCTGCGTCACGGCGATCAGCAGCGGGCGCGTGCCGTCCGGGCGGGTGAGCCCCTTCAGCGCGGCGCGCATCATCTCGACCGTGCCGAACGCGTGCAGGTTGACCATGTCCACGTCCAGCCGGCTCAGCACGGCCATCGCCTTCATGACCGTGTTCGGGATGTCGCACAGCTTGAGGTCGAGAAAGATCCGGTGGCCGCGCCGCTTGATCTCGCGGACGATCTCCGGCCCTTCGGCGTAAAACAGCTCCATGCCGATCTTGACGAACGGCTTCTCCTCGGTAAACCGGTCGAGAAACGCGAGCGTGGAAGCCCGGTCGGCAAAGTCGCAGGCGATGATGACGTCTCGGTTCATGAATGTGCGCCTCCTATGATGTCGTTGAGGGAATCGATGCGGTATTGCGCCATGACATCGGGCAGAGCCGATACGATGTCGCGGCAGGCAAACGGATTGACGAGGTTGGCCGCGCCGACCTGCACGGCCGTCGCCCCGGCGAGCATCATCTCGATCACGTCCTCGGCGCTCGAGACGCCGCCGATGCCGATGATCGGAACGCGCACGGCCTCGTAGACCTGCCAGACCATGCGAAGCGCCACCGGGAACACCGCGCTTCCGGAGAAGCCGCCCATGGTGTTGGCGATGACCGGCCGGCGGCGGCGCAGGTCGATGCGCATGCCGAGCAGCGTGTTGATCAGGCTGATGCCGTCCGCGCCGGCCTCCTCGCACGCGCGCGCGATGGCCGCGATGTCGGTCACGTTGGGCGTGAGCTTGATGTAGACCGGCTTTTTGCAAACGGCCTTGACCGCGCGCGTGACCTCCGCGGCCGCTTCGGGATCGGTGCCGAAGGTCATGCCGCCGCCGTGGACGTTCGGACAGGAGATGTTGACCTCGATCAGACCGACCTGCGCCTCGGCGTCCAGCTTCCGCGCGCACTCGGCGTATTCGTCCACCGAAAAGCCGCTGACGTTGGCGATCACCGGCTTGTGAAAGCACTGCTTGAGCTTCGGCAACTCCTCGGAGATGACCTTGTCCACGCCCGGATTCTGCAAGCCGACGGCGTTGATCATGCCGGACGTGCACTCAGCGATGCGCGGCGTCGGATTGCCAAAGCGCGGATGGAGCGTCGTGCCCTTGAACGAGAACGTGCCCAGCACGTTGATGTCGTACAGCTCGGCGAACTCATAGCCGTAGCCGAAGGTTCCGCTGGCCGGGATGACGGGGTTGTCCAGCGTCCAGCCGGACAGCGTGACGCGCGTGTCTACCACACGATCTCCTCCTTTCGCAGCACGGGGCCGTCCTTGCAGATGCGCTTGGAACCGTACTTCGTCTGGCACGAGCAGCCCATGCACGCGCCGAATCCGCAGCCCATGCGCTCCTCGAAGCTGAACTGGCCGTCCGTGCCGGACGCTTCGTAGACGGCCCTGAGCATCGGCTCCGGCCCGCAGGCGTAGGTATAGGTGTACGCGCCCGCGGCCTTCATGCCGTCGGTGACGAAGCCCTTCACCCCGCGGCTGCCGTCGGCGGTGCAGAGCACGACCGGCACACCGAGCGCCGAAAAGCGGTCGAGGTCGAAGATCTCATCTGCGCGGTTGAAGCCGAGCACGGCCGTGGGCTTTGCCCCACCTATGATGAGCGCCCTTGCCAGCGCGACCATCGGAGGGACGCCCGCGCCGCCGCCGATCAGCAGCGGGCGTTCGCCGCATCCGTCGAGCGAATAACCGTTTCCCAGCCCGGTCAGCAGGTCGAGCTTCGCGCCAACGGGCAGTTCGGACATCGCGTGCGTGCCGCGGCCGACCACCTTGTACTGGATGGCGAGCTGCCCGTCCGACCAGTCACACACCGAGATCGGCCGGCGGAGGAAGAAGCCGTCCAGCCGGATGTTGACGAACTGCCCCGGCGCGGTGATCGCCGAGGTGTCGCCGGCGAGGTTCATCTCGAACGTCCCCGGCGCCAGCCTTCGGGTCGATGTGATTTCAAAGATGCCCTGTTTCATGGAAACCTCCTTGCGGCGAGATTGCGTTTAACGGGCCATGAGGGACTCAATCAGCCGGCAAACCCGTTCGCAATCGCGGATGTTGACAAACGCGTCGATTTGCGGAAGCATCTCGAAGCGGGTTTTGTAGGGAAGCTGCGCCGCCAGTTCGGGTTTCTGGAAGTAGATCGTGCCCAGCCCGTTGCGCTTTTCCCGCCGTTCCACGCACGGCAGCTTCGAGATGTACAGCGACCGAACGCCCTTGCGCGTGAGGATCAGCACGCGCCGGCTGGTGACGGCGTAGCGCGTGCCCGCCGCGAGCCACGCCGCGTGGATGTAGCGTCCGAACACGAAGTACAGCCCCGCGGCGACGAAGAATGCGCCGAATATGGGAAAGAGGAACGGCGCGCCTGAAGTGACCACCGAAAACTCCCAGAACAGGGCAAAGCCGCACCATGCGAGGCTGAAGGGAATCCGGACGCCGTCGCCGGGCTGAAGGTGCAATCCCGGCTCGGGCGCGCCGGACCAGAGCAGCTCTTCCCCTTCGTGCAGCTGGCTGCGAAGCGCCTGATCCAATTCCATGGCCAGTGTCCTCCCCTTCTCAGCGTCCGGCGGCGTCGATCGTGGAGATCGTCATGGTCGTCTCCTCGAGCACGTCGAGCAGCACGCGGACGGTGTCCAGCGCGGTAAACACGGTGACGTTGTTCTCCGAAGCGCAGCGGCGGATCTGGTAGCCGTCGCTGACCTCGTTGCTGTCGTCGTACTCGCGGGTGTTGATGATGTAGGTGACGTAGCCCTTGCGGATGCCCTCGAGGATCTCGTCGCTGCCGTCGCTCAGCTTGCGCTTGGTGCGCGTGCGGATGCCGTGCTCCTTCAGGAACCGCGCCGTACCGCGCGTGGCCTCGATGTTGAAGCCCATGTTGTAGAAGCGGCGGATCAGCGGGAGCGCCTCCTCCTTGTCGCCGTCGGCGATGGTGACGAACAGCGTGCCGTAGTTGGCCAGCTTCATGCCCGAGGCGATCAGCGCCTTGTACAGCGCGCGCGTCAGCGAGCTGTCGTAGCCGATGGCCTCGCCGGTGGACTTCATCTCCGGCGAGAGGTAGTTGTCCATGCCGGAGAGCTTCGAGAACGAGAACGCCGGCACCTTGACGTACCAGTACTTGCGCTCCGGCGGGTAGATCTCGAAGAGGCCCTGCTCCTTGAGCGACTTGCCGAGGATGACCATCGTGGCGATGTCGGCCAGCGAATAACCGGTCGCCTTGCTCAAAAACGGCACCGTGCGCGACGACCGCGGGTTGACCTCGATGACGTAGACGTTTTCGGCCTTGTCCACGATGAACTGGATGTTGTACAGGCCGATGATGCCGATGCCCAGCCCCAGCTTCTTCGTGTATTCGAGGATCGTGCCCTTAACCTTCGGGGAGACGGAGAACGTCGGATAGACGCTGATGGAGTCGCCGGAGTGGATGCCCGTGCGCTCGACCAGCTCCATGATGCCGGGGACGAACACGTCGCGGCCGTCGCAGACGGCGTCGACCTCCAGCTCCTTGCCGCTGATGTACTTGTCCACCAGCACCGGCTGATCCTCGTTGATCTCCACGGCGTTTCTGAGGTACGTCCGCAGCGCGGCCTCGCCGGCGACGATCTGCATCGCGCGGCCGCCGAGCACATAGCTCGGGCGCACGAGCACCGGATAGCCGATTTCAGCGGCGACGCGCACGCCGTCCTCGATGTTCGTGACCGCCTGTCCGCGCGGCTGCGGGATGTGCAGCTGTTCGAGCACCTTCTCAAACGCATCGCGGTTCTCGGCCTTTTCGATGGCGGCCATGTCGGTTCCGATGATCTTCACGCCGCGCCGCGTCAGCGGCCCGGCCAGATTGATCGCCGTCTGGCCGCCCAGCGAGGCGATGACGCCCTCGGGCTGTTCCAACTCGAGGATGTTCATCACGTCCTCCGGCGTCAGCGGCTCGAAGTAGAGCTTGTCGGAGGTCGTGTAGTCCGTCGAGACGGTCTCGGGATTGTTGTTGATGATGATCGCCTCAAAGCCGGAGGCCTTGATCGTCTTGATCGCATGGACGGTGGAGTAGTCGAACTCGACGCCCTGACCAATGCGGATCGGGCCGGAGCCGAGCACCACGATCTTGCGCTTGTCCGAGACGATGGACTCGTTCTCCTCCTCGTAGGTCGCATAGAAGTACGGGATGTAGCTCTCGAACTCGCTGGCGCAGGTATCGATCATCTTGTACACCGGGAAGATCTTCTCTCGCCTGCGCAGGGCGAACACCTCGTCCTCCGTCCAGCCCCACAGGCGCGCGATGGCCGGGTCGGAAAAGCCCATCCGCTTGGCAAAGCGCAGCGCGCCGGCGTCGCCCACCTGGTCGCGCAGCATCCGCTCGCAGAGGACGATGTTGCGCACCTTGTCGACAAACAGCATGTCAATCCGCGTCCGGCGGAGAATGACGCGCGGATCGACGTCGCGCCGGAGCAGTTCGGCGACGGCGAAGATGCGGTCGTCGGTGCCGATGCCGATGTAGTCGACGAGCGCCTGCGTGTCCTCAGAGTCGAACTTCTTCATGTACAGGTGATCCACGCCGATCTCGAGCGAGCGGACGGCCTTGAGCAGGCTCTCCTCGATCGTGCGGCCGACGCTCATGACCTCGCCGGTCGCCTTCATCTGGGTGGACAGGTGGTTGGACGCGCTGGCGAACTTGTCAAACGGGAAGCGCGCCATCTTCGTCACGACGTAGTCCAGCGTCGGCTCGAAGCTGGCCGGCGTGTTGGCGATCTGGATCTCGTCGAGCGTCATGCCCACCGCGATCTTCGCCGACACGCGCGCGATCGGATAGCCGCTGGCCTTGCTCGCCAGCGCCGACGAACGCGACACGCGGGGGTTGACCTCGATGAGATAGTAGCGAAACGACTCCGGATCCAGTGCGAACTGCACGTTGCAGCCGCCCTCGATCTTCAGCGCGCGGATGATCTTGAGCGCGCTGTCGCGCAGCAGGTGGTACTCCTTGTTGGTCAGCGTCTGGCTCGGCGCGACGACGATCGAATCGCCGGTGTGGATGCCGACGGGATCGATGTTCTCCATGTTGCAGATGGTGATCGCCGTGTCGTTGCGGTCGCGCATGACCTCGTATTCGATCTCCTTGAAGCCCTTGATGCTCTTCTCGACCAGCACCTGCCCGACGGGCGACAGCTTCAATGCGTTTTTCATGATCTCGCGCAGCTCCGCCTCGTTGTCGGCAAAGCCGCCGCCCGTGCCGCCCAGCGTGAACGCCGGCCTGAGCACGACCGGATAGCCGATCTCCGCCGCCGCGGCGACGCCCTCCTCGACGGAATGCGTGATGATCGACGGCAGCACCGGCTCGCCCAGCCGCTGGCAGAGCTCCTTGAACTTCTCGCGGTCCTCCGCCATCTCGATCGATTCGCTCGACGTGCCGAGCAGCTCGACCTGGCACTCCTCGAGCACGCCCTTCTTCTCCAGCTGGATGGCGAGGTTCAGGCCGGTCTGCCCGCCGATGCCGGGCACGATGGCGTCCGGGCGCTCGTAGCGGCAGATCTTCGACAGGAATTCGAGCGTCAGCGGCTCCATGTAGACCTTGTCGGCGATGGTCGTGTCGGTCATGCACGACCTCGTAGCCCTCCTCGCGCAGCGCCAGACACGCCTGCGTGCCGGCATAGTCGAACTCCGCGGCCTGGCCGATGACGATCGGACCGGAGCCGATTACGAGAACCTTGTGGATGTCTGTGCGCTTAGGCATGGGTCTTGGCCTCCTTCATCATGGCGACGAACTGATCGAACAGATAGGCGCTGTCCTGCGGGCCGGGCGCGCTCTCGGGATGGTACTGCACGCTGAACAGCCGGTCGGCGGGACAGGCGAGGCCCTCAACGGTGCCGTCCAGCAGGTTGACGTGCGTGATCTCGAGTCCCGTGCCCGCGACGCTCTGCGCGTCCACGGCGTAGCTGTGGTTCTGGCTGGTGATCTCGATCCGCCCGGTGCGCAGGTTTCGGACCGGGTGGTTGCCGCCGCGGTGGCCGAACTTGAGCTTGTAGGTCTTTGCGCCGGCGGCCAGCGCGATCATCTGGTGCCCCAGACAGATGCCGAAGATCGGATACCGGCCGCGCAGCGCGCGCACCAGCTCGATCACCGGCGCGACGTCCTCCGGGTCGCCGGGTCCGTTGGAGAGGAACACGCCGTCCGGATCCATGCGCTCGATCACCTCGGCCGGGGTGTCGTAGGGCACGACGGTGACGTTACAGCCGCGGGCGTTCAGGCAGCGGATGATGTTGAGCTTGATGCCGCAGTCCACCGCCACGACGTTGTAGCGGTGATTCGCCGTGCGCGAATACCAGCGCTTGCGGCAGCTGACCAGCGGCACCGCGTCGTGCGGCACGGGCGTCTCGGCGATGATCCGGAGGCCTTCCTCGAGCGGCGTGTCCGCGCCGGTGATCAGCACGCGGCGGGAGCCGAGGTCGCGGATCGACCGCGTGAGCTTGCGCGTATCGATGCCGGAGATCGCGGGAATGTGGTTCTCC
>NHCFR01400__coassemble_945_pt1 | contig 17018 bp, 14 predicted proteins | sample NHCFR01400__metabat2_low_PE_007 | metagenome-assembled genome bin NHCFR01400 | reverse complement strand
AAGGCGTGGTCATGCGCTATCACCACGGCGATTCGCTGTGCGTCTCCACGCAGGTCGGCTGCCGGATGGGCTGTGCGTTCTGCGCCTCGACGCTGGACGGCCGCGTGCGCAACCTGACGCCGGGCGAGATGCTCGGGCAGGTGGTGGCCGCGAACCGCCACATCCAGCGGGAGGATCCGGCGCGCCGCGTGCACAACATCGTGCTGATGGGCAGCGGCGAACCGCTGGACAACTACGACAGCGTGGTGGCCTTCCTCCGGCGGGTCAACGATCCGGAGGGGCTGAACATCTCGCTGCGCAGCGTGTCGCTCTCGACGTGCGGGCTGGTGCCCAAGATGTACGACTTCGCCGGAGAAGGTCTGCCGGTCACGCTGTCGATCTCGCTGCACGCGCCGAACGACGACGTCCGCTGCAAGATCATGCCCGTGGCCAACGCCTACCCGATCGGCGAGGTGCTGGCCGCGTGCAAAAACTACGTCGAAAAGACCGGGCGGCGCGTGATCGTCGAGTACGCGCTGATCCGCGGCGTCAACTGCGCGCTTTCGCAGGCGGACGAGCTGGCCGCGCGGCTGCGCGGGCTGAACTGCCACGTCAACCTGATCCCGCTCAACGATGTCAAGGAGCGCAATCTCCACGCGCCGGAAAAGGCCGAGGTCGCGGCGTTTCTGAGGCGGCTCAACTCGCGCGGCGTCTCGGCGACGGTCCGGCGCGAGATGGGCGCGGACATCGACGGCGCGTGCGGACAGCTTCGCCGGAAGGCGCTTGCGTCTCCGGCCGATCTTAACCACTAACCACCAACCCAAGGGGAGGGAACACGCATGAGAGTCTACGCGATTTCCGATACCGGCAAGATTCGCCCGATCAACGAGGACAGCTTCTACCTGCCGCGCGAGGGCGAGCGGTTTTGCGCCGTCGCCGACGGCATGGGCGGGCACAACGCGGGCGAGGTCGCCAGCGCGCTGGCGGTCGAGACGTTTGCCGACGCCATGCGCGAAAGCGGCTGGCCGAGCCGGCAGGCCATCTATGCGGCCGTATGCCGCGCGAACGAGGCCGTGTTTGCCGAATCGGAGCGCGACGACGAAAAGAGCGGCATGGGCACGACGTTCACGGCGCTCTCCGAGGTGGACGGCTCGGTCAACATCGCCCACGTCGGCGACAGCCGCGCCTACCGCATCCGCAACGGCACGATCATGCGCCTGACCACGGATCACACGCTGGTGGAGGAGATGGTGGCGCACGGGCTGATCACCGCGCGGGAGGCGCGCGTGCACCCCAAGCGCAATTACATCACGCGGGCGCTGGGCACGGCGCGCCGCGTGGAGGTCGATATGATCGAACTGAACCTCCACGCGGGGGACGTGTTCCTCCTGTGCACGGACGGCCTGTCGAATCACGTCGAGGAGCGGGAAATGCTGGAGGCCACCCTCTCCGACGCGGACTGGAACGCAAAGCTCGAGCGGCTCGTGAACGCGGCGCTGTCCGCCGGCGGGCCGGACAACATCACGGCCATGTACGTCATCTTCGAGGAGGCAAATCCATGATCGGACGCGTCCTTTCAGGGCGGTATGTCGTGGAAGCCGTGGTCGGGACGGGCGGCATGGCGGTCGTCTATCGCGCATACGACCGGGTGCGCAAGCAGACGGTGGCGCTGAAGGTGCTCCGGCCGGAGTACGAGTCAGACGTCGAGTTCGTCCGAAGGTTCAGCCGGGAGGCCGAGGCGGCGAGCAAGGTCTCGCACGAAAACATCGCCAACCTGCTGGACGTCGGCATCGACGGGGACGTGCGCTACATCGTCATGGAGTTTGTCGATGGACAGACCCTGAAGGAGATGATCCGCGAACAGGGGCGGATCAAGCCGGATCAGGCGCTTCGGATGACGATCCGCATCCTCGCGGCGGTGGATCACGCGCACCGCAACGGCATCGTGCATCGCGACATCAAGCCCCAGAACATACTGGTCGACCGGCAGGGCCACGTCAAGGTGGCGGACTTTGGCATCGCGCGGCTCAAGACCTCGCAGACGACGCTTGTCGAGGGAGAAAACGGCGCCTCGGCGCTCGGCAGCGTGCACTATTTCTCGCCCGAGCAGGCGCGCGGCGAGGTTGCGGACGAGAAGAGCGACCTGTATTCCGTCGGCGTCGTGCTCTACGAAATGCTGACCGGGCAGGTGCCGTTTGACGGCGAGACGTCGGTTTCCGTCGCGCTCAAGCACGTCAGCGAGGAGCCGAAGTCGATGCGGCTGTACCAGAGCGGCATCTCCAAGGCGCTGGACGAGGTTGTCATGCGCGCGCTGTGCAAGGACGCCTCCAAGCGCTATCAGACGGCGGCGGAGATGGCGGCCGACCTCCGGCGGACGATCACCCACCCGCGCGGCGGATTCGTCAAGTATCCGCAGGATCCGGAGGAGGCCGAGCGCCAGCGCGAGGCGCGCAAGCGCAAGCGGCAGCGCGACCACCGCAGGCTGGTGAAGCTGGCGCTGATCGCCGGCGTGCTGCTGGTGCTGTGCGTGGCGATGGTGGTCAGCTGGTTCTTCCTGGTGCGCAATCAGACGGTGGTGCCGTTCGTCGTGGGCATGACGCAGGACGACGCGATCGACGCCCTCGGCGCGGCCAGCCTGCCGGCGAGCGTCGACACGGCGTACAGCGAGGAATACGAGGCGGGCTATGTCGTCTCGCAGTCCGTGGCGGAGGGCTCGCGCGTGCGCGAGGGCACGGCGGTGTCCATCGTGGTCAGCGTCGGCAGCCAGTGGTTCTACATGGACGATTACATCGGCCTGATGGAGGACGAGGCGCTGGCCGCACTGTCGACGAGCGGCGCGAAGAGCGTGACCGCGGACTACATTCAGAGCGACGAGGCGGACGGCACGGTGCTCGCGCAGACGCCCGCGCAGGGCTGGCAGCCCAAGGACACGCCCGTGGTGCTCACGGTCAGCGGCCAGAGCGTGCGGGTGCCCTCGCTGGAGGGGCTGACCCTCGAGGGCGCGCAGGCGCTTTTGGAGGCGGAGGGGCTGACGCTGGGTGCCGTCACGGAGACGGACGCGTCTGACCTGCCCGAGCATACCGTCGTCGAGCAGAGCGTCCCGGCGGATTCGGAGGTGCTGGCCGGCACGGCGGTGGATCTGAAGATCAGCGGAAGCGAACCGTCGCTGTACTATCCGGCGTCGCCGTTTACGGTGGCCGTGCCGATCGACGGCCTTCAGGTGGAGATCACGATTACGATGCCGTCGGGCGGCGAGGCGGTCGCCTATTCGGGCGAATTGCCGGCGGGCACGCACCAGGTGGATCTGTCCAGCTCGGAGCCGGGCGAACACGTCGTGCGGGTGTATCTCGACGGCGTGCTGATGGATTCGGTCGAGGTGACGTTTGACTGACGAATGAAACGGAGGAAATGGTGAGTTTGCAGGGAGTGATTTTGCGCGGCGTCGGCGGATTCTACTACGCCATGGACCAGCAGGGGACGGTGCATACCCTGCGGGCGCAGGGCAAGCTGCGCAGGGAGCGCCTGAAGCCCAAGGTCGGCGACCATGTGGAGCTGACGCCGAGCGCGGGCGAGGAACACGGATGGATCCTCGCTATACAGCCCCGGCGCAACGAGCTGACGCGCCCGCCGGTGGCGAACATTGACGTCGTCTGCGTGGTCGTCGCGGCGGCGACGCCGGAAGCCGACCTCGCGCTGGCCGACCGGCTGATGGTCAACGCCCGGCGCGCTGGGATCGGCGTGCGCATGGCGGTCAACAAGTGCGACCTCAACCCCGGCCGTGCGGAGGAGATCGTCCGCCAGTATCGCGGCGCGGATGTCTCGCCCATCGCGGTTTCCGCCGCGCGCGGCGATGGCATGGACGGCCTTCGTACGGCGCTGGCCGGCAAGGTGCACGCATTGGCGGGACAGTCCGGCGCGGGAAAATCGACGCTGATCAACGCGCTGTACGGGCTGAACGTCGAAACGGGCGGCCTCTCGCGCAAGATTGAGCGCGGCCGGAACACCACACGCCACTGCGAACTGATTCCCGTCGCCGGAGGCGGCATGGTGCTGGACACGCCCGGCTTCAGCCTCCTGGAGACGGAGGTGTTCGATCCCGTCGAGCTCAAGGACAGCTATCCGGAATTCTCACCCTATGAAGGACAGTGCTACTTCCAGCCCTGCTACCATGCGACCGAGCCGAAGTGCGCCGTACGCGCGGCGGTGGCGGCGGGCGCGATCGATCCTGAGCGCCACGGGCGGTATGTTGCAATGCTGGAGGAGACGAGACAGCGTTGGAGGGAACGTTATGATTAAGGTGGCCCCGTCGCTTTTGTCGGCGAACTTTCTGAATTTGGGCGCGGAGATCGACCGCATGGCGCGCGCCGGCGCGGACTATCTGCACTTCGACGTCATGGACGGCTGCTTTGTGCCGAATCTGTCGTTTGGACTGCCGGTGCTCGAGGCGGCGGCGAAGGGGCCGCTGCCGGTGGACGTTCACCTGATGATCGACCGGCCGGAGCGCTATGTGCGCGATTTCGCGCGCGCCGGCGCGCGGATCGTCACCGTGCACGCCGAGGCGACCGCGCACCTGCGGCGGGCGCTCGACCTGATCCGGCAGGAGGGATGTCTGGCGGGCGTCGCGCTGAACCCCGGCACGCCGCTGAGCTGCGTGGAATATGTGCTCGACGCGGCCGATCTCGTGCTGGTGATGACGGTCAATCCCGGCTTCGGCGGGCAGAAGCTGATTGCGGCGTGCGTGCGCAAAATCGCCGACATGCGCGCCCTGCTCGACCGTGCGGGGAGTCCGGCGATTCTCGAGGTCGACGGCGGCGTCAGCGAGCGCACGGCGCCTCAGCTGACTGAGGCGGGCGCCACGATGCTCGTGGCCGGCAGCGCGTTGTTCGGCGCGCCCGACGCGGCGGCGTTCATTCGGGCGGTCAAGGCGGGCTGATCCGGCGAATGCCGGTTTGACGCGGCAGGGTTTGCCGTTGCGCCCCGCCGGGAGCGGCGAAAGCGCGAGAGGGTCGAAGGAACCCTCTCGCGCTCTTTCGTGTTTTTGCCAGACTGAGGCCCGCGCTGCGCGGATGCAGGGGGATCTTCGTGCGCGTAGCCCACTTCCGTCCGCCAGATTGAGGCCCGCGCTGCGCGGATGCAGGGCGCTCGTCATTCTCCGCGCGCGGGTCGATGCGCAGAGATTGAGGCCCGCCTCTGCACGGATGCGGGGCGGACCTTCAGACGATCCCAGAAGCAAAGGAAAGCGCGAGAGAACCGAAGTCCTTTCGCGCTCGAACTGTTCCCGACGGCATATACCGGCGGGCCTTTGGATTTTTTGAAAGATCAGGTCAGCCGCACGAGGCGGTCGATCGGGAGCGAACAGACCACCGACTGCTGCTCGGTCTTGAGGCCGTGCTCGGCGTTGATGGCGTCCATGATGGCGTTTCGCGCGGATTTCGCACAGGCGATCAGCAACACTTCCTTTTCATCCTGGATCGAGATGCCGTGGAACTGTTCCAGCAGCTCCGTGCCGACCCAGCGCCCGCGGATGACCGTGCCGCCCTTCGCGCCGGCCTTGACCGCGGTGTGCATGACCACGTCGGTATATCCCTGGTTGACAAACGCGAGGATGAGGTTGTTTTCCTTTTCCGGATTCATTTCGGAACCTCCTTCGGGTTCGATGACAAAGTCGGACGACGGCAGCGCCTCCGCGATCGTGCCGGAAATGCCCGTCAGCCGCAGGCTGAAGGCGATGCCGCGCAGGCTCAGGATGCCGCGATAGTCGTCGTCGAGCAGGCTCAGCAGCCGCTCGATCACGGATTCCGGCGCAAAGCTCAGCAGCAGGTCGCGCTCGCTGTGCGTCAGGCCGAGCATGTCCAACAGCTCTGAGCTGGCCGTGCCGTCGGCGGCGATCTGCGTGTGCAGCATCACGCCGTTTTGCGCATACAGTTTCGACAGGGCGGTGCCGTCGCCCCGATTGACGATGGTCACCATCGCCTTTACGCGTTCGCGATTCATGCTCTGCCTCCCCTCAGTCGTAGTAGACGACGCGCTCATCCACCGGCGCGACCCTCTCCGGCAGCTTGCGCGCATGGCGGCGCAGCTTGTCGCGCAGGCCGAGCAGCTGGATGGTGACCAGCGGCGTCATCGCGACCATCGCCACGATTCCGAACGCGTCGGTCATCATGTTGCCGCCGACCGCTTCGCACGCGCCCATGGCGATGGGGCTTAAGAAGGTCGCCGTCATTGGCCCTGAGGCCACGCCGCCGGAGTCGAACGCCACGCCGGTGAACAGCTGCGGCACGAAGAACGTCATGATCAGGGCGATGGCGTAGCCGGGGATCAGCAGCCACATGATCGAGATGCCCGTCAGGATGCGCATCATCGCCAAGCCGACCGAGATCGCGATGCCGATGGAAAGGCCGATCTGCATTTCGCGCGCGGTGATGTTGCCGTTGGTGACCTCCTCGACCTGCCGGTTCAGCACGTGCACCGCGGGCTCCGCCGCGACGATAAAGTAGCCGATGACCATGCCGATCGGAATCAACAGATACGGCGTGCTGCCGGAGGCGATGGTGTTGCCGAGCTGCCAGCCCGCCGCCATGAAGCCCTCGTTGACGCCGGTCAGGAACAGCACGAGCCCGACGTAGGTGTACAGCAAACCGATGGCGATGCGCTTGATCTGCGCGGCGTGGAAGCGCCTGCGAACCAACTGAAACAGCGCGAACATCACCGCGATCGGGATCAGCGCCACGGCGACTTCCCTCGCGTATTCCGGCAGCGCCTGAACCAGCGTCGCCGCCGCGGCCTTCGTCGAGGCGACCTCCGTGATGCGAATGGACGAGGAAACCGCTTCATCCGGGGAATAGAAGATGCCCAGCAGCAGCACCGCCAGCACCGAGCCGATGCTGCACAGCGAGATCAGGCCGAAGGAGTCCGATTGGGAATTCCTGTCGCTTCGCAGCGACGACATGCCGATGCCCATCGCCATGATGAATGGAACCGTGACCGGGCCGGTCGTCACGCCGCCGGAGTCGAACGACACGGGAATGAAGTCGTCCGGCGCGAACAGGGTCAGCAGAAAGGTCAGCGCATAGAAGAACAGAAGCGCATGGGAGAGTTTAATTTGAAATACGATGCGCAGCAGCGCAATTGCCAGAAACAGGCCGACGCCCGCTGCTACCGAAAAAATCAGCGCTTGATTGGGAATCGACGGCACCTGCTGCGCCAGCACCTGAAGGTCCGGCTCGGCGATGGTGATCAGCGCGCCGAGCACAAAGCAGACGATCATCGGCAGCACAAGCCCCCGCGATTTGCTCATCTCGACGCCGACGCCTTCGCCCATCGGCATCATTGAAAGATCGACGCCCACGTTGAACAGCGTCATGCCGACGATCAGCATCAGCGCGCCAAAGCAGAACATCACCGTCATGCCCGAGCTCATCGGCGCAATCGTCACGCTCAGAAGTACGACCACCGCCGTGATCGGCAATACGGCCGCGAGCGATTCCCGCATTTTCTCTCCAAATGGTTTCAACCACGTTCGCTTCATTCCTCAACCTCGCTTTTGTCATAGTGGTAAAAAAATCTTTGCCAATTTCATCATAACATGTTCGGATGTGCGAAGTCAAGCCATAATTGTTAAGAAATGGCATGCTTTTTTATGACGGATAGGCATTTTTGCAACGTAAGTGCAACATTGCAGTCTCGTCGAACCGGCGGTGCGGACGGCGCAGCTGCGCGCGCCGGAAGCTCACCGGGCGAGAACCGCCGCCGGCGCTCAGGTGGAATCGGCGCGCGCAAAGGGGCTCAGCGCGCCTGCGCGCGGCAGTTGAGGAACGGGAAAAGCGCTGCGGCAGTTCTGCCCGGGTGCGGCATCATCGAAGCGCGTCAAACATAACGCACCTGCGCGGGAATCGTCTCCTGCGCCTTTTGAATGGAACCATCGAAACAACCGAGCGTGGCACGCTTCCCATGAAGTTGTTTCCCGCGCCTTCTAAATGGCATCATCGAAGCAAATCGAGCGGAGCGCGCCCGCAAATGAATCGTTTCTGCACCTTTTGAGCGGGTTCATTGAAGTGTGCTGAACATGGCTGTGTCCACGAGGAAATAATTTGCCGGCCTATTTTAGGCGGGCACCGACAAAGCGTACCGAGCATGGTTGCGCCCGCGAGTAAATCGTTTCCTGCGCTTTTTAACCGCCATCATCGAAGTGCATCAAGCATGGTCGCGCGGCGGAGCAGTGCGTCCGCATGGCAGCTCCGCAGGCGGCCGGAGAGCGCGGCGCCCGTCTCGCCGCCGGTCGCGACGCCGTCGAGCGCGCTGGCAAGCCGGGACAACAGGCTGCTCAGCATGGCGCAGACCGCGTCGTCTTTCGCGCCTTCGATGCCGTCGAGCGCCTCGCGCGCCGCTTCCAGCTCCGACCGCGCGACTGCCGCCAGCGTCCGCGCAGAGCGGTCGCCGATTTCGCCGCGGTCCACGCGCAGGGCCAGCGCTGCGATCTGGTCGAGCTGGGCCGACCACGCGCTGTCCGCCGCGGCGATGGCGTCGATGTCCTCGACGGTCGCGGTGACGCGAAGCGCGACCGGAGCGGAGGACAGCGAGAACACGCTCGCCTCGACGCCTTCCCGCTCGGAAAGCTGTTCGGCGACGCGGCGGGCGTCTGCCTCGAGGGCATAGCCCGCGCCGATGACGTGCCAGCCGCCGGCATCCTCGCGGATGACGCCCGCCGCGCCGCGCTGGGCGAATCCGGCCGCCGCGATCCGGGCCTGCGTCAGATTATCGTAGCATCCAAGCTCCGCAAAGTATGCTTCGACGCCGGCCAGCTCGAGCTCCCGCGTCACGCGCCCGCTGGATGCGCTGGCCTCAGCGGCGTCGTCCGGGCTCGGAGCCGACAGCGTGATGAGGTAGACGGCGAGCATCGTCAGTGCGAGCGCCAGCGCCCACGACAGCGCGCTCGGACGATCCCGGCGGACGCGCACACGGTTGGACATGGAATCCCCCCTCCGCAAAAGCCTATGCGCCCGCAGGGCCGTTGATGAAGGGATAGGGGAGAGCGCCGGGGCGCATTTCGTGGGAATAGAAAAGCGCAGGCGGTGAAAGCACCGTCTGCGCGAAAAGCATTCGCCCGCGCGGATTGCTGCAATCCGGGGATGATGCTTGAGGAGAGTCGCGGGGTTTCGGTTCAGCGGCGGAAGCACTCGGAGATGCGGACTTCGGCGGCGCGCAGCGATTCCATGGTTGCGCCAGCCTTCAGCAGCAGCGCGATCTCATCGCGCCGTCCCTTCGCATGGGGCACGCAGTGCGCGCCGCTGTCGCTGCCCGCGGCGACGGTTCCGCCCATGGCAATGCATTTGCGCACGTTGTCCGACTGGAATTCGAGGATCTGCCGCAGGATGCCGTCCGGGTGGCGCCCGCAGCCGATCAGATTGCCGATGGTCGCCAGCGTCGGCACCCAGACCGTACCGCTGGCGGCCAGCTGGGCGACGCATTCCGCGTCCATGTATGCGCCGTGCTCGACGCTGTCCACGCCGGCGTCCAGCGCATCCCGCACCGTCTGGGTACCGTTGGCGTGCGCCATGACGGCCATGCCGCGGTCGTGCGCGTAGGCGATCATATCGGCGATCTCCGCCCGGTCGAGCGGCGTGCTGGTGAGCGCGCCAAACTGGTTGAAGTCGATCAGGCCGGAGATCATGATCTTGATGAAATCCGCCCCGAGGGCAATGGCCTCGTCCACCAGCGCGCGGTATTCGGCGAAATCGGAAAACGCGCGCCCGATAAAGCCGCCGTAGCGGCCCTTCCGGCAGATGGGAAAGCCCGGCTCGCGATAGTCGATGCCGTATTCCGGAGCCAGAACCTTCGCGCGCCTCGCGGCGCCGAGCGCATCGCCGCCGTCGCGCAGGAAGCGCACGCCGCCGGCGGCGTATTCGGTTAGCCGTTCGCGAATCCAGCCGTCCTGCGCGCCTTCGCGGTGCCGGTTGAGCGCGACGCGGAAGTCGAAGCCGTCGAGAACCATGTGGATGTGGCAGTCGCCCAGCGCCGCGGGGACGGCCCGGGACTCGCTCTGATTGAGCGGTTGCGTTTCTTGGAAATTCTCGCCAATCACGGCCGGTACACCTTCAATCCTCCGGGAATGACCCGCACGTCAAACGGCAGGCCGTCGTACAGTTCGCCGTCCACCTGCACCGTCGTCGGCTCGGCGAACGACGCGCGGATGCGCGGGGCAAGCTCGTGGCGCGTGTAGCGCTGCTCGAGGATCTTGCCGCGCATCAGGTGAAACAGCGCCGTGACGATCATCCGCTTGCGGACGTTCTCGACCATCACCACATCCAGCATGCCGTCGTCGAGCACGGCCGCCGGGCAGATCGGGATGCCGCCGCCGATGCGCCGCCCGTTGCAGGCGCAGAGGATCAATCCATCGTGGTCGGCGGATTCGCCGTTGAATTCCGCGCGGAAGCGGTAGAACCGAAAGTGGATGAGTGCATTGACGAGCGAGACGAAGTAGTTCAAACTGCCGCGGAGCACCTTCGCGCGATAGCTGCGGCGCAGGATGTCCACGTCGATGCCCGCGCCGATGACGTTCAGCCCGCGCACGCCGGAGCAATCGAGGTAGTCCGTCGGCCGCGGGGAGGCGTTGAGCAGCACGTCCAGCGCGCCTTCCGGCGTGCAGGGAATGCCCAGTACGGCCGCGAGGTCGTTGCCCGAGCCGCAGGGAATCACGCCCAGCCGCACGGCGGACGGATCGGCGAGGCCGTTGAGCACCTCGTTGACCGTGCCGTCGCCGCCCATGGCGACGATGTCCGCCTCGCCCTTCTCGGTCAGCTCGCGGGCAATGCGGGTGGCGTCCTGCCGGCAGGCCGTTTCCCAAAAGAAATAGGCAGTGCACTGCGCCTTCAGCCGCGCCTCGATGACGGCGCGAAAGCGCGGAGCCTTGCCCTTGCCCGCGATGGGATTGTAGATGAAATGCAGCATGCAGATTTCCCCTTGGCAAAAGGCGGAACGGCGCATCCGGGACAGAACGATTGGATGGTCAAGATGATCTTGGGGGGTGCTCGTCTGTCGCTTCCTGTCTCATGGGGGAAGAGAGGAATGGAGGGGGATACATGAGGGTATATCCTTCGGAGCGCCTGTCCCGCCTTTCGTGTAATATCATAGCCGACGAATGTGAACTGGATATAAACGGCCGGATTACTCAGGTTAAGTCTTCAAGAAGCCGCGCTCTCGCGGGTGACGTTGCGGATCCACTTGTCGCCGCGCAGGCGGATGAACGCAATGATCCACTTGAAGCACTGGTCGATCCGCGTGCACAGGAACACGACCGGCAGCGGCCAGTGGAACACGAACGCGGCGAGCAGCGTCGCCGGCAGCACGACCAGCCAGCCGCAGATCATGTCCACCATCGCGACGAAGCGGCTGTCGCCCGCGCCGCGGTTGATGCCCACGAAGCAGCTCGCGTGGTAGCAGGTACCGACCAGCGTGACCGCCAGGATGGCGATCATCGTCGTGGCCAGCGAAAAGACCTCCGGATCGGCCGACGAGCCGTACAGCCGCGTGAACGGCACGCGCAGCAAAAAGACCAGCGCGGCCATCACCAGGCCGATCAGGAAGAACAGGAGCTGGATCGTCTTGGAGTATTCCCGCGCAGTATCGTAATCGCCGCGGCCGACGGCCTTGCCGACCACGACGCACGCGCCGCCCGCCAGCGCGGAGGTGAACAGCGTGCCCAGCGTGGCCATGTTGTTCGCGATGCTGTTCGCCGCCATGAACGACGCGCCCATCTGGCCGATGATCGCCGCCTTCAGCATGCCGATCAGCGACCACTGCATGTCCGTCAACCCGACGGGCAGGCCGTAGCGCGCATAGTCGCGGCCGAGCATGCGGTCGATGCACAGCAGGTCGCGCGGCCGGGTCTCGAGCTTTTTCTGGATCCGGAAGGTGTACAGCCAGACCACGCAGACCTCCGCGATGCGCGCGACCAGCGTGGCGATTGCCGCGCCGCGCACGCCCAGCGCGGGGAAGCCAAGGTGGCCGAAGATCAGCACATAGTTGAGGCCAACGTTGATGAACAGCGTCATCACCGTCGTCACCAGCGTGATGCGAACGACCTCGATCGAGCGCAGCATGCCGATCAGCGACGTCGTGATCGCGAAGGGGATGTACGTCCAGCAGGCGATGGAGAAGTACTCCAGCGCCAGAACCACGACGTCCGCCTCGCCCGCGCCGATCACCAGGTGGATGATCGGCTCCGGGATCAGCCGCGCCAGCGCCACGAAGATCAGCGAGACCAGCGCGCAGAACCACAGCACCACGGAGAAGATCCGGCGGATGCGCGCCATGTCCTTCTTGCCCCAGTACTGCGAGATCAGCACCGAAGAGCCGCTGACCAGGCCGGTCAGCGTAGCGGTATAGAACGCGGTGATGCTGTTGACCTGCGAGACCGCCGCCTGCGCCGCCACGGCGTTGGGCAGCTTCGAGACCATGACGTCGTCCGCGACGACCACCAGAAAGCTCACCAGCGATTGGAAGGCCGCCGGCAGCGAGATGCGCAGAATGGTCTTGTAGAATTCGCGATCCCGAATCACTTGCGATTCACTCTCCAGTATTTTTTGCGCAGCAGAACCAGCCCGAGGATCATCAGCGCCGGAAAGACGATGGCCGCGAGCAGTCCCGCCTTGAGGCTTTCGCTCGCCAGCTGCGCCGATGCGCTGACCAGCGCCGGCCCCAGCGAGCCGCCCAGATCGCCCGCCAGCGCCAGCAGCGCGAACATCGCCGTGCCGCCGCCCCTGAGCGCGACGGTCGCGACGCTGAACGTGCCCGGCCACATGACGCCCACCGACAGCCCGCACAGGCCGCAGCCCAACAGGCCCAGCACGGGCGAGCGGCTCAGTCCGGCCAGCAGGTAGCAGACGACGCACAGCCCGCCGCTGAGCAGCATGAACTTCGTCAGGTCGACGTTGTCGCTGAACTTCGCATAGAACATCCGCGCGCTGCCCATCAACAGCGCGAACGCGCACGGGCCGGCGAGGTCGCCGACGGACTTCGCCACGCCCAGCGCCGATTCGGTGAACGCGCTCGCCCACTGCGACATCGAAAGCTCCGAGGCGCCCGAGCAGACCATCAACAGCGCCAGCAGCCAGAACAGCTTCGTCCGAAGCAGCGCGCCGATGCCCATGCCCTCGCCCTCCACCGTGACCGGGTTGATCGGCACGATCAGGAAGTTGAAGATGTTTACAAGCGGCACGATCGCCCACAGGCAGGCCAGCGCGCGCCAGGCGCCCACGCCGAACGCGGCGAAATACGCCGTGGACAGCCCCACGACCGCCACCACGCCCCAGCAGTAAAACGAGTGCAGCAGACTCATCTGGGCGTCCTTCTTCTCCGTCGGGCAGGCCTCGGCGATCGGGCTGACCAGCACCTCGCACAGCCCGCCGCCGATTGCGTAGAAGAACACGGCGATCAACAGCCCGGCAAACGGATCGGGCGTGAGCGATGGAAAGAACGCGAGCCCGGCGATGCCGATGGTGTTGCAGACGTGCGCGCCGACCATGCAGGCGCGGTAGCCGATGCGGTCGACAAACCGGGCCGACAGGAAGTCGACTACGAGCTGGATGCCGAAGTTGATCGACGACAGCGCGGCGATCTGCGAAAGCGGAATGCCGAATTCGCTCTGAAAGGTCAGAAACAGAAGCGGCGCGAAGTTGTTGGCGATCGCCTGCGTGATGTATCCCAGGTAGCAGGCGGCCATCGTGTGCTGAAAGTTGGTTCGGCGGAGCATGGATTCCGGTCTCCTTTGCGCGGCGCGGCCGCGTTTTTTGCGGGTTACTTTTCCTTGTAGTAGAGCAGGCAGTGACAGTAGCCTTCAAAATTCTCGTCCGCAATCTGTTCGCGGAACTCCTTGCACATGCAGCGGTTGTCCTCGGTGCGCTGAAGCCGGCAGGGACAGTAGCCGCCCGTCTGCTTCAGGCCCTCTTTGACGGTCCGGACGATCTCCGGATCTTCGTTGAGACGGATTTTCACGGCGTTTCGCCTCCTTTCCGGAGAGTCTATGCGCCCGGGGCTTGTCTGAAAATTCCCCGCGGCCGTTTTTTCGCGTCAGGCGCTATTCGACGTCCGGGACGATCTCCTTCGGCGCTTCGTCGAGCTGCCACGGGTTTCGCAGGATGCCGTTGAACAGCCGGAAGGCGGAGGCGTAGTAGTAGCCGTCGCAGATGCGCTCGTCCATCACCAGCGTGTAGCCCATGACCTTCTTGGATTCGATGCTGCCGTCGGGCTTGACGGCGTGCTTGCGCTCGGTGATGCCGAACGCCACGAACACCGGCACGTTGCCGAAATTGTAGATGTGGTGGTAGATCGGCGGAAGCCCGAGGCTGGCCATCGACGTGATGAACAGCGAGCCGTGAAACGGCGAGATGCGCTTGAGCTTCATCGGCAGCAGGCCGAAGTAGTCCAGCAGCCGCAGGAGCCAGAATGCAAATTTCTTGACCAGACCGGGGATGTAGTCGAGGATGCGGGCGGTGTCGTCGAAGTTCGTCGTCTCCCCCTTGGCGTCCTCGACCAGCTTTTCGGTGATCTGATAGATCTGCTCGGCCGTGGCGTCCAGCGGGAACACCATGGAGATGACCGAGTCGGGCGAATTGAGCTTCATCTCCTTCTTGATGCACAGCATCGCCTCGAAGTGGTTGCGCGCGTAGATCTTCTGGCCGGAGATGAACCGGTTCAGACCCGGGCGTTGCGACACCAGCCGCGTGTACGCCGCCAGCAGCACGTGCATGTTTGTGAAATTGACCATGCCCTTTTCGCGCTTTTCCCGAACGTACTTTTCGACCGTGTCCACGTCAACGTAGCCGCGGAAGCTGTTGCACGCGTCGCAGCGCTGCGGCATGATGTAGGGCATCAGCTTCATCATCGGGCTGAGCGATCGAAGCAGGCGGCCGTCGTTCCGGTCGCCGAAGCGGCGCTTTCTCTTCTGTTTTTCCACAGTTGTCACCCATCCTTTTCCTCCCGCGCCAAGGCGGGACCCTCATATTTTGAAATGAACCTCCGCGGCGCCCCCGCGCCGGATGGCTTACAGGTTCAGGCCCTTGCGGACGTTGACCATGAAGTCCTGAACGTTGGTCACAAAGCTCCTCGCGGACAGGCTGCCGCGATCCCCCAGCTTGTTGACCGAGAATTCCGAAATGTCCACCGTAAAGAAGTACACCGGGCGCACAGTCCCGTCCGCCGTCACGCGGTAGGACGGCGTCATGTTGCCCACGGCGATGGTGTGCAGCGTGGTCGCCAGGCAGATCACCGTCGTGGCCGTGCGGATCTGCGCGCGCATGGCGTCCTGCGCGGCGTAGACGTCGCCGATCACCTCCGGCAGCGGGCCGTCGTCGCGGATCGAACCGGCCAGCACGACCGGAATTCCCGCCTTCACGCAGTGAAAGAGGATGCCGTCGCGAATGCCCTCCGCTTCGATGAACGCCGGGATCGAGCCGCACGCGCGCACGCGGTTGATCGTGTCCAGATGGTTGTAGTGCCCCAGCGGGGCCGACTGCTGGGTGTAGATGTTCTGCCCCAGCGCCGTGCCGAGGTACGCGCCCTCGAGGTCGTGCGTCGCCAGCGCGTTGCCGGCCAGCAGCGCGTGCACATAGCCGTTGTCCACCAGCGCGCTGAACGCCGCGCGGGCGTCGAAGTCAAACGCGCAGGCCGGCCCCATCACCCAGACGATGCGGCCGCCGTTGTCCCGCTCGTACCGCAGCAGGTCGTACAGCTCGTCGTAGTCGCGGGAAAACGCCGTTTCGCGCGAGCGGCGCTGGCGAAACGCGAATGTGTCGGACGCGCCCGCCTGCGCGCCGAAACCGTCCGCGTGCACATAGATGCCCTCGGAGCCGTCCTCGCTGCGGCCGGTGAACACGCGGTCGCCCGCGCGCAGATGCCGGAACTCGCGGACGGCAATTTCGTCCCCTTCGAGCACCGCGACGCAGTCCATGCGGCTCTCCTTGGCCAGCAGCCAGCGGCCGTGAACGCGGAAGTACTCCGGGAAGATGCTCATCGCGTGGTAATTCCCGGGCGCGACGCCGTCGAGCGGGGCCGGAGCGAGCGCTGCGTCCGGCGCGGACGCCAGCGCGCCGCGGCTGAAATCCGGCGCGGCGTAGGGTGTGGGTGCAAAGCTCATGGATTTGATCCTTTCCGCATATAGTCTCAATCATTATACAACGAAAGGCGTCGAGATTCAAGACATTGTGTACATTCCGCTTCGCTCGATCATTGACAAAAGCTCATATTTCCGCTATAATTGATGAGGATTCGTGAATAATTGAATCGAGGGAGGTGCAAAAATGGATTTCAAACAACTGGAATCGTTTGTGTCCGTGGTGGATGAGGGCAGCTTTTCCAACGCGGCGGAGCGGCTGCAGATCTCGCAGTCGATGGTGACGATCCACATCCGCAATCTCGAGGCGGAGCTGGGCACGCGCCTGATCAACCGCACCACGCGCAGCATGGAGCTCAGCCACGACGGCCGCACGTTCTATTATTACGCCCGCCAGATGCTGCGCCTCAACCGCGACAGCCTGTTCGCGCTCACGCGCGCCGATCAGGACGAGCGCGCGATCAACATCGTCGCCACGCCGTATACCAGCCGCTACTATCTTTCCAACCGGATCGCGGAATTCCGCAGGCAGCATCCCGACGTGCACTTCTCCGTCACGGTCTGCTACAATTCCGAGATCCATGGCAAGCTCCGAACCGGCGGCTTCCAGTTCGCCTTTTGCAACATGAAGATCATGGACGCGGACTTTGCCGCCCGGCGGTACAATTCCGCCAGCATCGTGGCGATCACGCCGAACGAGGAGCGCTTTCGCGCGCTTCAGGGGAAGCCCTTCCCGGCGGAGCTGTTCGGAACGGAGCCGATGATTTCGCGCAGCAGCACGTCGGCGCTGCAGCAGGAATTCCTGCGCTGGATCAAGCAGAACGCGCCCGGCACGCGGCTGAACATCGCCGCCGCCATCGACGACACCGAGACGATCAAGCAGCTCGTCGCCGACGGCATGGGCATTTCGGTACTGTCGGAAGTCGCGGTG
>NHCFR01400__coassemble_942_pt1 | contig 17027 bp, 15 predicted proteins | sample NHCFR01400__metabat2_low_PE_007 | metagenome-assembled genome bin NHCFR01400 | reverse complement strand
CGCTCAGCGCGCAGCAGGGAGGCGAGGGCATCTCGGCGATAAATGCGCAGATCCTGGGGTATCTGGCCGCGCACGACGGCGAGGACGTGTTTCAGTGCGACATCGAGCAGGCGTTTTCGATTCGCCGGAGCACGGTCTCCAAGGTCGTCCGGCTGATGGAACAGAAGGGATTGATCCGGCGCGAGGCCGTCGCGCGCGACGCCCGGCTGAAGCGGCTTGTGCTGACCGGCCGGGCGCGCGAGATCCACGCCGCGGCCGCGCGGGAAATCGCCGCGTTCGAGGCGCGGGCCACGGAGGGGCTTTCGATTGAGGAGGTCGAGGCGCTCCGAAGCCTGCTCGGCAGGATCTGCGAAAACCTAAAGGGCGACAAATAAAGGGGAATTCTATGAGAATTGGCTTGGATATCGGCTCCACCACGATCAAAGCGGTGGTGTTCGACGACGGAAACAACATCGTCTTTCGGCACTATGAGCGCCATTGCGCGCGCATCAACGAGCTCTGCGCGAGCCTGCTTGCGCGCATCGACGAACAGTTTCCCAACGAGACGTTTCAGTTGGCGATCTCCGGTTCGGCCGGCATGGGGCTGGCGGAGGACGTCGGCGCGGAGTTTTTGCAGGAAGTCTACGCGACGCGCGTGGCGCTGAAAAAGATGGTGCCCGATGCGGACGTCGCCATTGAGCTGGGCGGCGAGGACGCAAAGATCCTGTTCCTGACCGGCGCGGGCGGGCTGGAAGTGCGCATGAACGGCAGCTGTGCGGGCGGTACGGGCGCGTTCATCGACCAGATGGCGACGTTGATGGACGTGCCGGTCGAGGATCTCGAGACGCTTTCGCGCGCTCACGAGCGGACGTACGCCATCGCTTCGCGCTGCGGCGTGTTCGCCAAATCGGACATCCAGCCGCTGCTCAACCAGGGCGCGCGCAAGGAGGACATCGCCCGCAGCATCTTTGAAGCCGTGGCGAACCAGACGATCGCCGGCCTCGCGCAGGGGCGGCCGATCGCCGGAAATGTGGTCTACCTCGGCGGGCCGCTGACGTTCTTCTCCCAGTTGCGCGACAGCTTTGACCGGGCGCTCAACGTGCACGGCATCTGCCCGGACGATTCGCTGTTTTCCGTGGCGGTCGGCGCGGCGGAGCACGCGGAGAAAGAGGTGCGCCTGCCGGAGCTGATCGCGCGCGTGCGGACGCGCACCGGCCGCAGCAGCCGCGGAAGCTGCCCGGCGCTGTTTGCCGGTCAGGCGGATTACGATGCCTTCCGCGCCCGCCACGAGGCCGACAGCGTGCCGGTCGTGTTCGAGCCGGACTATGCCGGAAACGTCTACATCGGCATCGACGCCGGATCCACGACGATCAAGGCCGTGGCAGTTGACGAAGATCTGCGCATCCTCAAGAGCGCATATCTTGCGAACAAGGGCAATCCGATTCCCGCGGTCACCGATTTTCTGATTTCGTTCTACAAGGAGTATCCGAAGGCGAGGGTTGCCGGCGCGGCCTCGACCGGCTACGGCGAGGCGCTGGTGCGCGAGGCGTTTCGCCTGGACGGCGGCGTGGTCGAGACGATCGCGCACTATCTGGCCGCGAAGCAGCTTCAGCCCGACGTCGACTTCATCATCGACATCGGTGGGCAGGACATCAAGTGCTTCCGCATTCGCGACGGCGCGATCGACGACATCTTTCTGAACGAGGCGTGCTCGTCCGGCTGCGGTTCGTTCATCCAGACGTTTGCCAGCACATGGGGCCTGCCGGTCAGCGAATTTGCGCAGAAGGGCCTGCTCGCGCCGCACCCGGTCGAGCTCGGCTCGCGCTGCACGGTGTTCATGAATTCCTCGGTCAAGCAGGCGCAGAAGGACGGCGCTTCGCTCGAGGACATCTCGGCGGGGCTGTCGATTTCGATTGTGAAGAATGCGCTGTACAAGGTCATCCGCACGGCGAGCGCGAAGGATCTGGGCGAGCACATCGTCGTGCAGGGCGGTACGTTTTTGAACGACGCAGTGCTGCGCGCGTTTGAGCGCGAGATCGGACACGACGTCGTCCGGCCGAACATCGCCGGACTGATGGGCGCCTATGGCGTCGCGGCCTGGATCCGGGAGACCGGCTGGGGGCACAGCAACGTGCTGTCGGCCGGAGAGCTGGAGCACTTCACCCAGACCTCCGAGACAGCGCGCTGCAAGGGCTGCGAGAACCACTGCCTGCTCAACATCATTCGCTTTGACGGCGGCCGCCGGTTCATCAGCGGCAACCGCTGCGAGCGCATGACGCGCGGCGCGAAGGCCGAGCTGCCCAACCTCTATGCCGAAAAGCGCAGGATGCTCCGGATGCTGCCGAAGGGCAGCGGCGTGCGCGGCCGGATCGGGATTCCGATGGGGCTGAACATGTACGAGCTGCTGCCGTTCTGGAACGAGCTGTTTACGAAGCTCGGCTTCGAGGTGATCGTCTCGCCGGAATCGGACCACGCGCTGTACGCGCGCGGCCAGACGACGATCCCGTCGGACACGGCGTGCTATCCGGCCAAGCTGCTCCACGGCCACGTCGAGTGGCTGCTCGACCAGAAGCCGGACGCGATCTTCTATCCCTGCATGAGCTACAATTTCGACGAGCACATGGGGGATAACCACTACAACTGCCCCGTCGTCGCCTACTATCCCGAGGTGCTCCGGCTGAACGTGCCCCGGCTGAAGGAGACGAAGTTCATCTGCGACTACCTGGGCCTCCACCGTCCGAAGGACTTCGAGCGGCGCTTTCCGAAGATCCTCGGCAAGTATTTCCCCGGCATTCCCGCTAGGGAGGTGCGCGAGGCGGTGCGGGCCGCCTATGCCTCCTATGAAAAGCACATGGCGGACGTCCGCGCCCGGGGCCAGCAGATGCTCTCGCAGGCGCGCGCCGAGGGCCGGCAGGTCGTCATTCTCTGCGGCCGGCCGTACCACATCGACCCGGAGATCAGCCACGGCATCGACCGGCTGATCGGCGAGCTGGGCGCGGTGGTGGTGACGGAAGACGCCGTCAGCCCGCTGGTGGAGAAGTTCCCGACGGCCGTGCTCAACCAGTGGACTTACCATTCGCGGCTGTACGCGGCGGCGAAATACGTCGCCCAGAGCGGCGACCCGGGCATCAACCTGGTGCAGCTGGTGTCGTTCGGCTGCGGCGTGGACGCCATCACGACCGACGAGACCCGCCGCATCCTCCACGAGGCCGGAAGGCTGTACACCCAGATCAAGATCGACGAAATCACCAACCTCGGCACGGTGCGCATTCGCCTGCGCAGCCTGTTCGCCGCGCTGGATCAGGAGGCGCGCCATGCAAAGGGTTGAATTTACGCGCGAAATGCGCGATACCTACACCGTTCTCGTGCCGGACATGCTGCCGGTGCACTTTGCGCTGCTCAAAAACGTGTTCCAGCTGCACGGCTACCGCATGGAGGTGCTCAAGAACGAGGGCGCCGACGTGGTCAACGCCGGGCTGAAGTACGTCCACAACGACACCTGCTATCCGGCGCTGTTGTGCATCGGGCAGTTCATCGATGCGCTCGAGAGCGGCCGCTACGACGTGCACAAGACGGCGCTTCTGCTGACGCAGACTGGCGGCGGCTGCCGCGCGTCGAACTACATCCACCTTCTGCGCAAGGCGCTGGAAAAGGCCGGGCTGGGGTTTGTGCCGGTCATCTCGCTGAACCCGTCGGGGCTTGAGAAGAACAGCGGCTTTCAGTTCACGCCGTCGCTGTTGATCGAGGCGCTGTATTCCATCTTTTACGGCGATGTGCTGATGCTTCTGAAAAACCAGGCCGAGCCCTACGAGGTTCAGCCCGGCGCGACGAAGGCGGTGCTCGACCGGTGGGTGGAAATTCTCACGGAGCAGTTCAGGCGCCACGCATGGCTGCCGGTGGTTCGCTTCAGGCGCAATCTGCGCGGCATCGCGCGCGACTTTGAGGCGCTCGAGCGCACGAAAGAGGAGAAGATCAAGGTCGGCATCGTCGGCGAGATCTACGTCAAGTATTCCTCGATGGGCAACAACCACCTCGAGCAGTTCCTGCTCGGCCAGGGATGCGAGGTGGACGTGCCGGGGCTGATGGGCTTTCTGTCCTACTGCGTCGAGGTGCGCATCGACGACATCAACCTCTACGGCGGAAGCCGGTTCGCGCGATGGGTGCTTCGCCGCGCGATGGACGTGGTCACGCACTTCGAGCGCGTGATCGCCAAGGCCATCCGCAAAAACAGCGGCTACCGCCCGGCGGAGCCGTTCCGGGTCGCCAAATCGCACCTAAACGGCCTGATTGGGCTGGGCTGCAAGATGGGCGAGGGCTGGCTGCTGCCCGCCGAGATGATCGAACTGATCGAGAGCGGCGTCACCAACATCGTCTGTGTCCAGCCGTTCGGATGCCTGCCGAACCACATCGTTGGCAAGGGGCCGATTCACGCGCTGCGCGAGCGGTATCCGCTGGCCAACATCGTGCCGATCGACTACGATCCCAGCGCCACGCGCGTGAATCAGGAGAACCGGCTGAAGCTGATGCTCGCCGTCGCACGGGAAAACGCCGCCTCGGAAAAAGGGGCGTAGGCAATATTGAAGGGAGAGGGATTCATGAAAGTTCTGCTGATCAATGGCAGCCCCCACCAGTCCGGCTGCACCTACACCGCGCTCAGCGAGGTCTCCCGCGTGCTCAACGACGAGGGCATCCGCACCGAGATCCTCCAGCTCGGGCCAAAGCCGGTTCAGGGCTGCATCGCGTGCGGGCGTTGCGCGGGAAAGGGCCGCTGCGCGTTTTCCGACATCGTCAACAGCGCCATCGAGCGGATGGAGCAGTCCGACGCGCTGATCGTCGGCTCGCCGGTCTACTATGCCGCGCCGAACGGCTCGCTGATCTCGATGCTCAACCGCATGTTCTACGCCGGCAGCGCCAGCTTTGCCCACAAGCCCGGCGCGGCGGTCGTCTCTGCGCGGCGCGCGGGGACCACGTCGGCGCTCAATGTGCTCAACGAGTACTTCACCATCTCGCAGATGCCCATCGTCTCCTCGCAGTATTGGAACATGGTGCACGGCAACACGCCCGACGAAGTCCGTCAGGACGCCGAAGGGATGCAGATCATGCGCACGCTCGGCCACAACATGGCGTGGATGCTCAAGGTGATGCGCGAGGCGAAGGACGTCCCGCACGCGCCGGCCGAACCCCGGCAGTGGACGAACTTTATCCGCTAGAACCCGGCTTGCTGCAGAGCGAACGAGGCCGCCTCAAGAGAGACGGCCTCGTTTTTTTCAGTGGATTTTCAGATTGCACGGACGCGCCGGCGTCCATCTTCGCAGACCCGCGGCGCCGAATCGGGAATGCACCGCGCACAAAGGACGGGAAGGGCGCCGGAATTGCGCTTCCGGGAGTGCTCAAACGCCCTTTAGAACTCCAGCTTGGATTCCAGCCACGGAATCAAATTGTCGATGGCGACGACCTCCTGCTGCATGGTGTCGCGGTCGCGGATGGTGACGTTGCCGGTCGATTCGGTGTCGAAATCCACGCAGATGCAGTAAGGCGTGCCGATCTCATCGGCGCGGCGGTAGCGCTTGCCGATGGAGCCGGTCTCGTCGTAGTCGCAGCGGAACTTCTTGGCGAGCTTCGCGTACAGCGCGCGCGCCTGTTCGCCCAGCTTGTTCTTCTGAAGCGGCATGACCGATACCGTGAACGGCGCGAGCGCCGGATGCAGGTGCAGCACGGTGCGCACGTCGCCGCCCTCGAGCTCCTCCTCGTCGTAGGCGTTGCAGAGGAACGCCAGCACTGCGCGGTCGACGCCCAGCGACGGCTCGACGCAGTAGGGGATGAAGCGCTCGTTCGTGGTCGGATCGAGGTACTCCATGGACTTGCCGGAGTGCTCCTGATGCTGCTTGAGGTCGTAGTCGGTGCGGTCGGCGATGCCCCACAGCTCGCCCCAGCCGAACGGGAAGAGGAATTCAAAGTCCGTGGTCGCCTTGGAATAGAAGGCCAGCTTCTCCGGCTCGTGGTCGCGCAGGCGCAGGTTTTCCTCGCGGATGCCGAGGCTCAGCAGCCAGTCGCGGCAGAACGCGCGCCAGTAGTTGAACCATTCGAGATCCTCGCCGGGCTTGCAGAAGAACTCCAGCTCCATCTGCTCGAATTCGCGCACGCGGAAGATGAAGTTGCCGGGCGTGATCTCGTTGCGGAACGACTTGCCGATCTGCGCGATGCCGGCGGGCAGCTTTTTGCGCGTGGTGCGCATGACGTTCTGGAAGTTGACGAAGATGCCCTGCGCCGTCTCGGGGCGGAGATACAGCTCGGCGGCCGAATCCTCGTTGACGCCTTGATAGGTCTTGAACATCAGGTTGAACTGCCGGATGCCGGTGAAGTCCTTCTTGCCGCAGACGGGGCAGACGATGTCGTGCTCGGCGATGAACTTTTCGAGCTCGGCGTTGGTCCAGCCGTCGCCGGTCTCCGCGCCCTTGGTGTAGTCCTCGATGAGCTTGTCCGCGCGGAAACGCGCCTTGCAGGCCTTGCAGTCCATCAGCGGGTCGTTGAATCCGCCGACGTGGCCGGACGCTACCCAGACCTCGCGGTTCATCAGGATCGCGCAATCGAGCCCCGTGTTGTACGGGGACTCCTGTACAAATTTCTTCCACCACGCGCGCTTGACGTTGTTCTTGAATTCGACGCCGAGCGGGCCGTAGTCCCAGGTGTTTGCCAACCCGCCGTAGATTTCCGAACCGGCGAAGATGTAGCCGCGGTTTTTGCACAGCGCGACCAGCTTGTCCATCGTGAGTTTCGCCATGACCGTACCTTCCTTTTCGGGACGCGCCGCGCGGCGCCGTCCAAATTTTCCAACCATAAGCGTACCACAAAATGCGCGGCGTTTCAACGCAATCGTGTTAACACCCGCCATGCGGCGGAGTTAAAGAGGCGCAAAAGTGCGGCGGATGGGTTCGTGCGCAGGGAATGCGCGATTCTCCTCAGCGCCGCCTTGGTGAGCGCAGCCGTCTTTTCGCTACTGGCCGCGCCGGACAGCGGCGTGCTCAAAAGCGAGGTGGACGGCTTCGCGCACAGGGGGCGATTCGCTTGACGGCATTGCTTCGGTGTAGGCAGACGCCTTTTACGATCGACTGCGTCGGACAGCGGCGTGCTCAAAAGTGCGGCGGATGGCTTCGCGCACAGGGGACTTTGCGCGATTCTCCTCGGCGCCGCTTTGGTGAGCGCAGGCGTCTTTTCGCCATGAATCACGCCGGGCGGCCGCGCTCTCAAGGCGCTCCCTTCGGCCAAAACGGCAAAGCGCGCGGCAAGGACATTGCCATCCTTGCCGCGCGCTTTTGTCGATTATTTCTCCGAGACGAACTTGTGGAACGTCTTCTTTCCCTTGCGGACGAGCGCGCCATCGGCGAGCATCTCGGCCGTAAAGCGGAAGTCGGGGTCGGTGACCTTTTCGTCGTTGACGGAGACGCCGCCCTGCTGGATCGCCTTGCGCGCCTCGCCATTGGACTTGGTCATGCCCGCGCGGGCCATCCACGCCACGAGGCGCGATTCCTCGGCCAGCTCGGCGGCGGAGATGACGGTCGTCGGCGCGTCGCTGGACGGCTTGCCCGCGCCGAACAGCGCCTCGGCGGCGTTCTGCGCCTTGGTCGCTTCCTCCTCGCCGTGGATGAGCTTGGTCACCTCGTAGGCGAGCACGCGCTTGGCCTCGTTGATCGCGCTGTCCTTCAGCGCGCCGAGCCTGCGCACCTCGTCCATCGGGAGGAAGGTCAGAAGCGCCAGGCACTTTTCGACGTCGGCGTCGTCGACGTTGCGCCAGTACTGGTAGAAGTCGTAGGGCGGGCACTTGTTCGGATCGAGCCACAGCGCGCCCTTTTCCGTCTTGCCCATCTTGCGGCCGTCGTGCGTCAGCAGCAGTTTGAACGTCAGCGCGAACGCCGGCGTGCCGTCCTTGCGGCGGATCAGATCCGCGCCGGAGAGCATGTTCGACCACTGGTCGTCGCCGCCGGTCTGCAGCGTGCAGCCGTAGCGGTGGTTCAGCTCGAGGAAGTCGTAGGACTGCATGAGCATGTAGTTGAACTCGAGGAACGTCAGCCCGCGCTCAAGCCGCTGCTTGTAGCACTCGGCGGCCAGCATGCGGTTGACGGAGAACAGCGCTCCGACGTCGCGCAGGAAGTCGATGTAGTTCAGCGTGCGCAGCCAGTCGGCGTTGTTGGCGATGATGGCGCAGTTCGGCTTGGATTCGTCGAAGTCCAGGAAGTTCGCCATCTGCTTCTTGAAGCAGGCGACGTTGTGGTCGATGTCCTCCACGGTGAGCACCTTGCGCAGATCGGTCTTGCCGGACGGATCGCCGATCATGCCGGTGCCGCCGCCCATCAGCGCGATCGGGCGGTGACCGGCGCGCTGCAGGTGCGCCATGGCCATCACGGGGATGTAGTGGCCGATGTGCAGCGAGTCCGCCGTCGGGTCAAAGCCGGTGTAGAACGTGACCATGCCGTCGTCGAACGCCTTGCGAAGTTCGTCCTCGTAGGTGACCTGCGCGACAAAGCCGCGCTCTTTCAGAATGTCGTATGCGTTCATCGGAATTCCTCCAGATTCATAGAAGTCCATTTTAGATTTCCGCCACCATGCCATCGTAGGCGACGGTGAAGCCTTCCTTTGCCATCATCGGGGCGTAGAGATCGTAGGGCGGTGTCCAGTGCGGCGCGAGGTGCGTCAGGAAGAACGGCGTGTCCGCCCCGATGCAGCCGCGGCTCAGCAGCAAATCGCGGAATCGGACGTTCTTCTCGCGGTTCATGTGGCCGTCGCTGGGCGCGCGGCTCAGGCCGAACGTGCCCTCCATGACCACGCCGTCGTAGCGCCGCGAGAGGATCAGGCCGAGCATATCGGGGTCGTAGCCGCCGGTGTCCAGCGCGTACAGCAGCGTCTTGCCGCCGCGCTCGAGGATGTAGCTGTGCGCAAAGCCGCGCTGCGGGGTGTGGTTGGCGCGCACGGGCGTGAACGCGAGGTCGTCCAGCTCGACGCGCTCGCCCTCGCGGATTTCCTGAAAGCGCATCTGCGCGCGGGCGCTGCCGTCAAACAGCTCCGGGCGCGCACCGACCAGCGCTTCGCGCACAAAGCGGTTGCCGTAGACGGTCAGCATGGGCAGATGCGTAAACCGCGGCGAGATCATCGCGCGCTGGGCTTCCGGGCTGGCATCCGCGGCGCCCGCCGCCTCCTGCCGCCACGCGAGCGGCTCGATCGTCAGGTGGTCGGGGTGCGGATGGGTGACGAGCAGGTTCCGGACGCCCGTCAGGCTCACGCCGAGCCGCGCGGCGGTGTAAAAGCCGCAGGAGTTCATGTCCAGCAGGGTGTCCGAATCGATCATCGTTCCGGTGTTCATGCGGAGGTTGCGGCCGCCATGGGCGCGGGCGTAGGCGCAGTTTTCGCAATCGCACCAGACGGCGGGATAGCTCTCGCCCGCCGAGGTGCCCAGAAAGGTGATCTTCATCTGCATACCTCCGAAATGACGCCGGCCAGCCGCTTCATGCCCTCCTGAATGGCGGGGATTTCGCACATCGAGAAATTCAGGCGCATGGTGTTCTCGTGCCCGCCTTCGGGATAGAAGTGCGTGCCGGGGACGAACGCCACGCCGGCCTCGATCGCCGCGTTGAACACGGCCATTCCGTCCGCGCCCTCGGGAAGCTCCGCCCAGACGAACAGGCCGCCCTCGGGAACCGTGTGCTTCGTGCCCGCCGGGAAGGCGGCAAAGCCCTCCAGCATGGCGTCGAGCTGACGGCGGTAGTCGGCGCGGATGCGCGCGAGATGGGCCGGCATCCGGCCTTCGCGCAGGTAGGCGTCGATGATCGCCTGAATGAGCAGCGGCGAATGCACGTCGGTGGACTGCTTTCCGATGACCATCTTGCGCAGCATGACCGGGTTGGCGACCGCCGCGCCGAGGCGCATTCCGGGAGAGATGTACTTCGAGAAGCTGGACATGTAGACCACCCAGCCCTCCTCGTCGAACGACTGGATCGCCGGCAGTTCCGTACCCGCGTAGCGCAGGTCGCGATAGGGGTCGTCCTCGGCGATGACCACGCCATACTTCGACGCCAGCGCGGCCAGCGCCTTGCGGCGCTCGAGGCTGAGGGTGATGCCGGTGGGGTTCTGGAAGGTGGGAATGACGTACATCAGCTTCGGATGGTGCGCCCGGATCAGCTCCTCGGCGGCCTCGACGATGACGCCCTCGCTGTCCGTCGGCATGGAGATCAGCCGGGCGCCGTATTCGCGCATGGCCTGGATTGCGCCTAAGAAGGTCGGGCTTTCGCAGAGGATGACGTCGCCGGGCTCGATCATCGCCTTGAGCAGCAGGTCGAACGCCTGCGAACTTCCCGTGCAGGGCAGCAGCGTGTCCGCCGTGCACTTCACGCCGGAGCCGTTCAGGAATTCGGCCGCGCTCTCGCGCAGCGGGGCGAAGCCGTCCGTCGCGCCGTACTGCAGCAGCGCGGTTCCGTATTTGGCCAGCACCTCGCTCGACAGCCGGGCGATGACGTCCGGTTCGAGCGCGCTGTTGGACGGATTGCCGCCCGCGAACGAGATCATGCCCGGCCGGCCGCACAGCTTGAGGATTTCGCGGATTGCGCTGCCCGTGATGGGGCGCATGTGGGGCGCGAATACATCTTCGGTGAATTTCATGCCATTTCCCTCCTGATTCAATAAAAAAACCTTCCCCATCGGGAAGGCGACCTTTGGACGCTGTACCACTTCCATTCGCCGCGCGGCGCGCGGCCTCGAACGCGCGATCACGGGCGCACCCGAGCCAGACTACTCCGTTCGCCCGGCCAGCTCGGGGATGTATTCGACGAAACCGCTTCCGCGCCCTTTCACCTGCCGGGCGCTCTCTGAAATCCGGCCGAATCGCCTACTTCTTCCCGTCATCGCCATTTCTCCTTCATCATACCATACCGAATCCCGCCTGTCAAGCCGCGGGCGAAAGAAATATCGCGGCGCGCATGGCCTTTCGGAAGGAGGGACGCGCTGCCTTTCCGGCGGGGGATGGCGGGGAACGCTGCGCGCTTTTTTGCGCGAAGGGAGCGGTTGCCCCGGCGCGAAATCGATTGTCACCCGATAACAAAAAATCTGTTGACAATCGAACGGATTTGTGCTATCTTAAAGCCATTGCAAGCGAAGGGAGGCATGGCGGTGACGACGGTGAACCGGGTGCTTGCGGCGCTGATTGAGGCGGACGGCGCCGTTTCGGGCGAATGGCTGGCGAGGAAGCTGGGGGTGACGCGCAACGCCGTCTGGAAGGCGATAGCGCGGCTGCGCGAGGAGGGCTATCAGATCGAGGCCGCGACGAACCGCGGCTACCGGCTGGTGTCCGGCGGCGAGCCGGTGAGCGAGGCGGGCATCCGCGCGTGGCTGAAGGCGCAGTCGCTGGGGCGCGAAATCGAAGTGCACGAGAGGATCGGCTCCACCAACAGCCGCGCCAAGGCGCTGGCGGCGCAGGGCGCGCCGCACGGCCTGCTCGTCTGCGCCCGGGAGCAGACCGGCGGGCGCGGGCGGTTCGGGCGGGCGTTCTATTCGCCGGCGGGCAGCGGCGTCTATCTGAGTTTGCTGCTCCGGCCAAAGCTGCCGGCCGAACGCGCCGTGCTGCTGACGTCGATGACGGCGGTGGCCGTGGCGCGCGCCATCGAGCGGCTGGCGGACGTCGAGGTTCGCATCAAGTGGGTCAACGACCTGTTTATCGGGGATCGGAAGGTCTGCGGCATCCTGTGCGAGGCGGGCATGGACTTCGAGAGCGGCCAGCTCGAATACGCGGTGGCGGGCATCGGCGTGAACACTGCGCGCGCGGCGTTTCCGCCGGAACTTGCGCAGATTGCCACCTCGGTGGGCAACGCCTGCGGGCGGGACATTTCCAACAACCGCCTGATCGCGGAGATCTGCAACGAGATGGAGGGGCTCTATGGATCGCTGGCGGACGGGAGCTTCATGGCGGAAAATCGCGCGCGGTCAAACGTGATCGGCCGGCGCATCTGGATCCTGCGCGGCGGCGCGCGCGAGCCCGCTGAGGCGCTGGACATCGACGAACAGGGCGGGCTGGTGGTTCGCACGGGCGCGGGCGCCGAAACGCTTCGGTCGGGCGAGGTCAGCATACGGCTGGAAAAAGAGAAATGAAGGTTGGGAGGAAGAGCAATGAACGTTCGCAGAATGTGCTTTGTGGCGCTGATGGCGGCGCTGATCTGCGCGATCGCGCCGGTGGCGGTACCAGTCGGGCCGATCCCGATCACGCTGGCGACCTTTGCGGTCTATCTGACCGGCGCGCTGCTCGGCGCGAAGGATGGAACGCTCGCCGTGGCGCTGTACCTGCTGCTCGGCGCGGTGGGCCTGCCGGTGTTCTCGGGCTTTTCGGGCGGTTTTTCGCGCATCGTCGGCGCGACGGGCGGCTATCTCGTCGGCTATCTGCCGTGCGCGGCGATGATCGGGGTTGCCTCCGACCGGTGGGGCGATCGGAAGTGGACGACCCCGCTGGCGATGGTTGCGGGCACGGCGGCGTGCTATGCGCTCGGCACGGCGTGGTACATGGGCTTTTCAGGCGTGAACCTCGGCGGCGCGATGGCGGCGTGCGTGGTTCCGTTCCTGCCGGGAGACGCGCTGAAAATCGCGGCCGCATCGGCGGTCGCCGCCGCGCTGCGCGGGAGGATGGCCGCACTGCGGCGGGCTTAGAGGGCACTTGAAACGGATAAATCCGCAGCCTCGGTCGGATGCCCCATTTGCCTTCGCGGAGAATTCGCGGGCCTTGCGGACCCCAAATGGAGGGAGTGCGGTGGAATTGCTTTTTTCGGGATCTTCAAACGTTCCTGACCGGATGGAGGCAGTAAAATGAATGAATCCCCGCGCGGTCGATGCCGCGCGGGGATTTTGACGTTCGCTACAGCCCTCAGGAGAAGAAGACTTCCGCGCTTCCGCTGCCGAGCGCGTCGGCGAGTCCGGCGGGGTCGTCAATCCGGCCGATGGGCGTGTAGGTATAGCTCGTGGCGAAGTTCTCGTAAAACAGCACTACGCAGTCGCTGCCGAACAGCATCAGGTCGCCGGCGCGAATCTGGCCGACGCGCTGCGCCGCCGCGGGGAGCGGTTCGTCCAGATAGAAGTACTTTTCATTGCCGTTGAGTTCGCGCATGTCGAGCGTCATGGGCAGCCGTGCCGCGAAAGCGCGCGCCGTGCCGTTGTCCGCCAGTGTGGCAGAAAAGGTCTGTCCGTTGACTTCGATGGAAATCACATGCTCAACCTCCTCGGGCGCTGCGGATGCCCCGGCCATCTAACCGGCCTCGCCAGCGGGTTCGGTCTCCTCAGCGGGCGCAGCTTCGCCGGTCGCGTCCGCGGCTTCTTCTGCCGTTTCGCCGGCCGGTTCCGCCGTTTCTTCGGCGTCGGACGCCGCGCCGGAGATGTCGCTGCCGAAGTACTTCTCCGAGAGCGCGGTCAGCGTGCCGTCGGCGCGCAGCTCCTCGATGGCCTCGTTGATGGCGGCCAGCAAAGTGGCGCTGTCGTCGCCCTTGCGGACGGGAATGGCGACCTGCGAGGCGTCGTCGGTCAGCGCGACGATCTTGATGTTGGCGTCGGGATGCACGCGCAGGTAATCGTAGACGGAGACTTCGGCGTTGAGCGTGGCGTCCGCGCGGCCGGAGAGCACCATCTCCATCGTCTGATCCAGCGTGTCCACGCCGACGGCCTCCGCGCCGTAGCTCTCGGCCAGCGTCATGTAGGTGCTGGCGATCGAGTTGGCCGTGGTGCGGCCGGCGAGATCCTCAAAGGAAGTGATGTCCTCGTTGTCGCCGCGGACGACCAGCGCCGTGCGGATGTAGCCGTAGGGAACGGAGAAATCGTACGTCTCGGCGCGCTCGTCGGTGATCTCGACGCCGTTGGCGGCGATGTCGAACCGGCCGGCGCTCAGGCCGGCGAAGATGCCGTCCCACGCGGTCTCGGCGAACGTGGCCGTCACGCCCAGCTTTTCGGCGATGGCCTGAGCGACTTCGACGTCGTAGCCGACCAGCGCGCCGCTCTCGTCGTGGTACGTCCAGGGCGACCAGGTGCCCTCGGTGGCGACGACGATTTCGTCGTTCGCCTGGATCTGGCCGAGCTGGCCAGCCTCCTCGGCGAACGCCGCGGCGCTGAGCGCGAGCAGCAGCGCCATGAGAATCGATGCGATCTTCTTACTCATTGCAAAAACTTCCTTTCCTTAAATTGACTGGGGTGTGGATGAAATGAAGAGAACTCCTCAAACGGCATCGCCGGGCAGGTCGGCGCGCGCGCCGAACGTTCGCAGAAACGCCTGCGTTCGCGCCTCGCGCGGATGCTCGAAGAACTCCTTTGCCGGGGCGGACTCCACCACGACGCCGTCCTCCATGAACACCACGCGGTTGGACACGTTGCGGGCGAAGCCCATCTCGTGGGTGACGACGAGCATCGTCATGCCCTCGTCGGCCAGCTGGCGCATGACGGCGAGCACCTCGCCGGTCAGCTCCGGGTCGAGCGCCGAGGTCGGCTCGTCGAAGTAGATGATCTCCGGGTCGGTCGCCAGCGCGCGGGCGATGGCGACGCGCTGCTGCTGGCCGCCGGAGAGCTGGCTGGGATAGGCATCGCGCCGGCCGGCCATGCCGACCTTCTCCAGCAGGCGCATACCGGTCGCCTCGGCCTGCGCGCGCGGGATCTTTCGCGCCACGATCAGGCCCTCGGTGACGTTTTGCAGCGCCGTCTTGTTGCGAAAGAGGTTGTAGCTCTGGAACACGAACGCCGTCTTCATCCGGATCCGCGCGATGTCGCGCTTGGCGACGCGGCCAAATTGGAAGGTCTCGCCGTCGAACGTCATCTCGCCGCCGTCGGCGGTTTCCAGAAAGTTCAGGCACCGCAGAAGCGTCGTCTTGCCCGATCCGCTGGGGCCGACGATGGCCACCACGTCGCCCTTCTGGACGGACAGGTTGACGCCGCGCAGCACCGGCCGGTCGCCGAATGTCTTTTGAATTTCGCGCACTTCCAGCATGGGTCCTCACTCCTTCTGCGCGCCGTAGCTGGACAGGCGCCTTTCGCCGATGCGCTGCAGCTTCGTCAGCACGGTGGAAAACAGCAGGTAGATCACGCCGACGACGCAGTACAGCGGCAGGGTCTCATACGTTCGCGAGATGATCTGCCGCGTGGTCATCAGCATCTCGGTGACGGTGATGTTCGAGGCCAGCGACGTGTCCTTGACCATCGCGATCAGCGAGTTGCTCAGCGGCGGGAACGCTGTTCGAAACGCCTGCGGCAGCACGATGCGCCGCATGATCTGCAGATACGACATGCCCACGCAGCGGCCGGCCTCGATCTGTCCGACGGGCACGGCTTCCAGCGACGCGCGCATCGTCTCGGCGCAGTAGGCGCCCTCGTTGATCGAAAACACGATCACCGCCGCGGGAAATGGATCGAGCACGATGCCGATGTCCGGCAGACCGTAGAATACCAGAAACAGCTGCACCAGCAGCGGCGTGCCGCGAATCACCCAGATGTAAAAGCGCGCGATCTGCTTCAGCCCCTGAATATTTGCAAACTGTACCAGCGCCACGACGACCGCGATGACCATCGCGAATGCGAATGAGATCACCGTCAGCGGAATCGTCATCGTCAATCCGGGAATCAGGATCTGCCAGAACGAATCCGCCAGCAGCTCCCAGAGCCGTTCACTCATCTTTCTTTTCCGCCTCCTCCGACTGCTCGTCCTTGAGCTTGTACAGCAGGTAGTCCAGACAGTCGATCTTCTCCTGACAGCTGTGCAGTTCGCCCAACAGCGCCTTGCGGTGCTTGCCCAGTAGGCGGATCTGTTCCCTGCGGATGGGCGGGCGCTTGCCGGCGCGGCATTCCAGCTCGCAGTAGCAGCGCACCGTCTCGTCGTCGCAGCCGGCGTCGGCCAGGTTTTGAATCGTCTCGCGATCCGGAAGCTTTGGATCCATACCCTTTCCCTCCTATGGCAGAAAGTATAACGCCGTCCGGCCAAAATGTCAAATTGCAGTTTTGCATACCTTTTAATGCTTTACGGGCATAGAAAAATGTGATATGATGGAAAAAACGACGCTGAAAGGGGAGAGGGCCGATTGGACGTCCGCGTGCTTCGCTATTTTCTGACCGTTGCCCGCGAGGCGAGCTTTTCGCGCGCGGCGGACGCGCTGTACATGAGCCAGCCGACGCTGTCGCGCCAGATCCGCGATCTCGAGGAGGAGCTGGGCACGACGCTGTTCGTGCGCACCAACCGAAACGTCACGCTCACCCGCGATGGCATGCGCCTGCGCCGGCGCGCGCAGGAGATCGTCGAGCTGATGGACCGCACGCGCGAGGAATTTGAAAACCTCGACGAGGACATCTCCGGCGACGTCTGCATCGGCAGCGGCGAGACCCACGCCATGCGGGCGCTGGCGCGCGTCGCGATCGACGTGCGGCGGGAGCATCCGGGCGTCCGCTATCATCTGTTCAGCGGAAATGCCGACGATGTGACCGAGCGGCTGGATCGGGGGCTTCTGGACTTCGGCGTGGTGATCGACCCGGCCGACCTGCACAAGTACGACTTCCTGCGCATTCCCGGCAGCGATTCGTGGGGGCTTCTGATGCCGGCGGATCATCCGCTCGCGGCGAAGGAGGCCGTCACGCCCGGAGATCTGGACGGCGTGCCGCTGCTGGTCTCGCGCCAGTCCATGGTTGCCGGCGACCTCGCGCGCTGGCTGGGCGGCGACTTCGACCGCGTGGAGATCGCCGCGACCTATAACCTCGTGTTCAACGCCGCGATCATGGTCGAGCAGGGGATGGGCTGCGCGCTGACGCTGGATCACCTGGTCGGATCGATGGACGTCGGCGGCCTGTGCTTCCGGCCGCTTGCGCCGAAGGTCGAGAGCGGGTTGAACCTCGTCTGGAAGAAGTATCAGGTGTTTTCGCCGGCCGCCGAGGCGTTTCTGCGCGGCGTGCGCGAGGCTTTTGAGGCATGATGGGCGGGATTTGCGCGCTGCGCACAATTTTATCATAAAAGGACTTGCATTTTCCCGCGTTGCGTGCTAGAATATACCTTGCGAATTTTCATG
>NHCFR01400__coassemble_906_pt1 | contig 17615 bp, 8 predicted proteins | sample NHCFR01400__metabat2_low_PE_007 | metagenome-assembled genome bin NHCFR01400 | reverse complement strand
TTCCATTCGGCGTGGGCCGACTCGCGAACCGGCTCGTAGTCCGGCCGGGCGTAGAACGCGCGCACGCGAGCCACGGCTTCGCTGGAATCGCGCGCCCAGCCGATCGCCCAGTCCGTGCGCTGCGGCGTGTCCGGCTGCATTCGCACGGGAACGTCGAGCACCCAGCCGCCCGAGCGGCCTGTGCATCTCGCGATGCCTTCGGGCGCAAGGATCGATCCGCGTCCCAGAAAGTCGCTTCGCCCCGGGCCGGCGTTTGCGCGGGCGTTGGCGGCGGCAAAGTAGCCCACGCCGGCCGACGCGCCCGCCGCGAAGCAGGCGCCGTCGCTCGACCAGGTGCGCAGGAAGGCGGCGTCGCGCGCATCCGCGCCCATCAGCCAGTCCACAAAGCCCACGAGCCGGCAGTCGCCGCCCTCCGGGCTTCGCAGCGTCGCGCGCAGGCGCATTTCCGGCGCGTCGGGCCGCACGCACAGCGCGACTTCGCCCGAGAGCCGCTCGGCCTCAAAGCGATAGACCGTCTCCGCCGCCGAGTAGATCGCCCGAAACGGCGTCGCCGGCTGGGCGCCCGGCAGCAGCGGCACAAACGTGCCGTCCGCGTTCATGAGGTAGAGCATAAAGCCCCAGCCTTCGCAGAGCGCGTCGTTGTGAAAGGCCGTCAGCCGGCCGTCGCGGCTGTTGTTGCACCAGAGGAAGCCGCCGCCGCGCTCGGTCAGCAGCGCGCCAAAGCGGTCGTTGGCGAGCAGGTTTGCCCATGCGGCGGGCGTCGGACGGCTCGGATGGACGTCGATGGCATACCGGCCGTCGGAGAGGAACGCGCCATAGCCGTTTCCGCCGAGCATTGGCTCAAGGCGGTTTTCGCCCAGATCCATGCGGCGGACTTCTGCACGGGGCGCGTCGAGCGCGCTCAGAGTGCGGCGCAGCTGCGCGGAGAAGTCCGCGCCCGCGTCGATTTCGGCGAAGGCGGCGCGGTGAAGCGCGTCGCGCTGAACGGCAGTCAGTGTGCGCCCTTCGGGCAGGTGCACCCCGCCCGGCGTGCCGCGCAGCTCGTTTAAGTGGCTGTAGGCGATGGCGTCGGACAGCGCATCGCGCACGGGCTGGTCGTAGTCGTTGCCATGCTCGTTGACGAGCACGAGGTCGATGGAAAGCCCCATCGCCCGGTAAAATTCGTGCGCGCGGATCGCCTCGCGGACGCGCGGCAGCTCCTCTTTCCGATGGATGTGGACGACCAGCACCGGCAAATCGCCGGAGATGCCGAGCGGCCACAGCGCCCGCCGGTCGCACGGCGCGGCCGCTTCGTCGCGCGCATCGGGCGCGCGGAGGTGCGCGTCGAACATCATCGCCGACAGGCGGTCGAGCAGCGGGTAATCGCGCGCGGAGAGGCCCAGGAAGCCGAGCATCGCCCGCGCCTGCATGGCGGCGAGCTGGGACGCCCGCTCGGCGGCGGACTCGGCGAAGTTGCGCGCAATCCAGCGCTGGATCTCATCCTCTTCGACCAGTCCAAACGCGAAGTGCAGCGTCGCGGTTTGGCCCGCGCCGACCGTCACGGCCGTCTGCATGGCAGAGCAGGGGTTCAGCACGGCGCCCACCGTGCCGTCCATGTCCCAGCGGATGCCGCCGGGGCGCTGGGTCGAGCCGGTTCGCCCAACGAGGCGCTCGAAGTCGGTCTGGCAGGAGATGCTTCCCGGCGTCGAGACGAGGTGGACGATGGCCAGCCGCCGCTCCTCCGGACTTCGGGGGCGGCTCTTCAGCGCTACCGCGCACTGCGCGATGCGCTCGCTTTCGATGAACAGCTGCCGGAACGCGGGGTGCGAGAGCATTTCGGCCTGCGTGCCCAGCGCGACCGGCGCGCAGTCCGCCACCCGCACGGTTTCGGCCACGGAGGAATCGTTGCTCAGCCGCACGCGCTTGATGAGCGCGCCGTCCTCGGGCGAGACGCACAGCTTCAGTTCGCAGCGCACCGGCCCGAGCGAGCAGGTCATCGCCGCGCCGCCGGGCGAGTAGACCGTCCGCCCCGGCTGGGGCGCGGCGTGCGCGCGGGCGGCGCGCGCCGCAGCGGCGGAAGTGGCTTCCTGGCCGAACACGGCGCATTCGCCGGTGCGGTCGAGCCGCAGGTGGACGCAGGCGCCGTCCATTCGGTTCAGGAAGTCGCCGGAAAAGCGCGTGCCGAGCAGGCCGCCGCGCTGGTAGTGCGCCGCGCCGTCGGCGGTCACGAGCACGGTCGCGCCCGCGCCGGACAGCAAATGGGCGTCCACGAGGCGCAGGTCGGGCCGCGCCGTCCGGTCGTCGCGCCTGCCCGCCTCGCCCCGCGAAGCGTTGCGGCTGGCGGGCGGCAGGCGGCGGAGCCGGAGCGCCGCGATGGGGCGCTCCTCCAGCAGCAGCTGAAGGGCGCGCGCCTCGGGAATGCGCAGGAAGGCGCGGCAGAGCGCGTCGCCGGTCAGCGCGTTGCACAGCGCGCACAGCGCCATGCCCTGGTGGTGCGCCATGAAGCTGCGCACCAGCTTTGGCGCGCCGCCGCTCTCCGCGCGGAGGTAGTCCGCCGCCTCGTACAGTCCGTATTCGCCGCGCCAGCCGGCGGCCTGCATGGCGCGAATGTTTTCGGCGACCGCTTCCGGCTCGGCGAACAGCGCAAGCAGCGAGGCATAGGGCGCGACGACGTCCTCCGGCGCGCCGTCGCCCAGCGCCAGCTCGCGCAGTCCAAACGCGCGGTACTGGTAGTTCAGGTGGAGGTCAAAGGCGAAATAGCCCGATTCGGACACGCCCCACGGGCGGTTGCGCTCCTCGCCGAGCGCCCGCTGTGCCTCGATGGCCGTGCGCGCCGAAGCGCCCAGCAGCGCGTTGGACGGCGAGCGGAGGATCAGTTCCGGCATCAGGTATTCAAACATCGTGCCGCTCCAAGAGGCCAGCGCCGTGCCGTCGTGCGTCGCGACGGCGGCGCGCGACAGCTTCGCCCAGTGGCGCACGGGCGCGCCGCCGAGCATGATCGCGACATAGCTCAGTATGCGGGATTCCGAGGCGAGCAGGTCGTAGTGGGCGTCGCTCAGGCGGCCGTGCTCGACGTCCGCGCCGATGCGGAACAGGTCGCGCTCCGCGTCGTAGAGCGCGGAGAAGTCCATTCCGCGCGCCAGCGCGCGCATCCGGCCGGCCAGCGCGGGATCTTCGTCCGCGACCATCTCCGCGCACAGCAGCAGCGCCGCCGCGAGGTTTCCGCTGTCGACGGAGGAGACGTATTTCGGGCACAGTGGCGCAAGCGCGTCGGTGTCGTACCAGTTGTACAAATGGCCGCGCCACTTTTCCAGGCGCTCGAGCACGCCGGTGGTCTGCGCCATGCGCGAGCGCGCCGCATCGGCCGAGAGGAAGCCCAGCTCGCGCGCGGCGGCGCAGCTCATCAGATAGAGGCCGATGTTCGTCGGCGACGTCCGCCGCGCTGCGCCGACTGGCGGGTCGATCTGGACGTTGTCCGGCGGGAGAAAGTTCTGGCCTGCGCCGACGTTTGATTCAAAGAAGCGCCAGATGTCGCGCGCAAGGCCGGTCAGCAGTGCGGTCTGGGATTCCGGAACGGCTTTGGTGTCCTCGCGGCGGGATTCCTCGAGGTCGCGCACCCATTCCGCGCCGACGGCGAACATCGCCGCCAATGCTGCCGCGGCCAGCGCCCAGCGCGGGGACAGCAGGCCGGGGAGCAGCAGGATCGCCGCCACGCGGCCGGACTGCAGGCGCTTGTTGGGCGCGGCGTCGGCGTCGGCCGAAGTCACCCAGTCCAGCAGGTGCCGCCCGGTGAACGCCAGCCGCCAGAGCGTGCGAAGGATCGCGTCGAGCGCGCAGGACGCCGTCGCCGGCAGGATGGCCAGCTCCACCGTCGCGCGCCGCCACGGATGCCCGCCGCGCGGGTACAGGATGGGCGTCAGGAAGGCGAACAGCATCGCCGCGAATAGCGCGTTCTCCGAGGAAAACCAGACGGCCTGAATCAGCAGCGCCAGCAGCGCCGGGGCGCGCAGGCTGCGCAGCAGGTTGTCCAGCAGGCGGACGCGCGCCGCCGCGCCGAGCCGCTGCCCGTCGGGCGGGTAGCGCTTCGCGCTGAACAGCACCGGCAGCAGCTGCCAGTCGCCGCGGGTCCAGCGGTTCAGCCGCTTGAGCCAGCTGCCGAGCGTGGCGGGAAAGCCGTCGTAGAAGCAGACGTCGCTGACGAGTGCCGCCTTCGCCAGTGTGCCCTCGATCAGGTCGTGGCTCAGGATGCGCCCCTCCGGCAGCGCGCCGTCGAGCGCGGCGGAGAACGCGCGCACGTCGTACAGCCCCTTGCCGCCGAAGATGCCCTCGCCGGTGACGTCCTGCCAGAAGTTGGAGACCGACGTGGGGTACGTATTCAGCCCGCCGTTGCCCGCGAACAGCCGCACGAAATCGTTTGCACAGGCGCTCGCCGCCATTTCCATCTGCGGTTGCAGCACGGCGTATCCGCGGCGGACGAGCTGCGCGGCCGCGCCGGGGGCGGATTTTCCGAGAGGATCCTCTGCCGCGGCGGCAGGTACCCGCCGGGGCGCGTTGAGCGGATGTGCCAGCGTGCCGATCAGGCGGCGCGCCTCGCTTGGAAGGAAGCGCGTATCGGCGTCGATGGTCAGCACAAAGCGGAACTTTTCCCGCAGCGAACGGCAGGCCGCGCCCTCGGCGTCAAAGGCCGCTTCTGCGCCGGGCTGGCCCAGCAGCAGCCGGTTGAGGTCGGACAGCGCGCCGCGCTTCCGGTCGCGCCCCATCCAGCGGCGGTCGGCCTCGAGCAGTTGGCGCTCGCGATGCAGGTAGAAGCAGCGCTCGCGTCCGGCGCGGGCGTTGATCTCGCGCACGCGCTGCCGGGTTCGCTCGAGGATTTCGGCGTCGCCGGGCGCGTGGGGCGCGTCGCCGTCGGCGAAGTCGCCCAAGATCAGGTATTGGATGTTCTCGTCCGGTTCGAGACAGCTGAGCGCCTCGATCTGGTCGCAGATTTCCTCCGCGCGGCGCGGCGACGAGAGCAGCACGGGCATGACCACCAGCGTGCGCCATTCGTCGGGCACGGAGTCGACCTTCAGCTTGAGCAGCTTGGCCGGGCGGACGAACTTGGGGTGGAATTTTCCCAGCAGCGCCGTGGCGGCGCACCACGCCAGTGGCAGGCCCAGCGGGGCGAAGAGCAGCCCCGGCACGGCCTTGAGGTAGAGCACATAGGCGAGCGCGGCGAGGATCGCGATGCCCAGCGCCGCGCGACGCCCGGTCGGGTCCGGCGTCATTTTGGGGAGGTTCGCGGCCTTGCCGGACATCGCCTGGGCCAGCGCCCGGCGTCCGGCGTCGTCGTACAGCCAGTAGCAGACCGTCCGCCGCGCGGGATCGCCGGGCGCGCCGCCGTCCGCCGCGCCGGAGGAGAAAGAAGGATTTTCCGCGCGGGAACCGCTTCCGTTCAGGACGGAAGTCTGGAGATGTGAGGCGTTTTCCGATGTGTCCGCATCTTTCCATTCATCGTTCTCGGCGGATTTCGCCGCATCGCGCGCGGCGGGATTTTCTGTTTTTTGTGTACCGGATGTTTTGCGCGCGGCGGAGTTTTCCGCGCCATGCGCGTCGACCGCTTCATATGCGGCGGAATTTTTCGCATCTTGCACGTTGGCCGCTTCACATGTTGCGGAATTTCCCGCGCCATGCGCGTCGACCGCATCGCGCGCGGAGGAATTCTTTGCGCTTTGTGCGCCGGGCATTTCATACGCCGCGGAGTTCTTCGCGCCTTGCACGCCAGCTGCATCGCATGCGCGCTGCGCGGCGGATACGGCGCACCGCGCGACGGTGATCTCGCTCAGGCTCAGCTTGCGCGCGATGACCGCGACCTGTGCGCGCACGGCGTCGCGGGAGTCGTCCTCCATTGCGGGGTAGACGCCGGCGGGGTCGTAGTTCAGCTCGGTCTCCACGGCGGACAACTCCGCAAAGCAGTCCTGCCAGCGCAGGGCGTCGATCAGGCGCTTGTTGGCGAGAATGTTGTCCAGCCGCATCAGCGCCACGGACGACTGCTCGTGCGCGCGCCGGACGGCCTGCTCCGGGGTGCAGTCCATCTCTGCGAGCGCCCGTTCCAGCGCGGCGCGGCGCGGGGCGTCCTCGCGCTCGGCCAGCAGCCGGAGCGCGTGTTCGTAAAACGCAGGCCCGTGGCCCCGCAGCCCGACGGCCGCGCCGTTGGCCCAGCGCTCGGCCAGTTCGCGCTCGCGCGCGATGTCCAGCGCGATCTCCGCCGCGCCGAGCCACGCATGCGTCAGTGCAATGCGCATGGCCTCGGGGACGGCCCAGAGTTCGGCCATCAGCAGCGGCTGGACGTCGTCGAACGATGCGAGCGCCAGCAGCAGCCGGTCGCGCGTCAGCCGAAGGTCGCCCGCGCCGCAGAGCGCGTCGAGCACGCGTCCGATGCGCGCGCGTCCATCGGCGGCGGGCAGGACGCGCACGCCGTCCAGCCGCGCCTGCGCGGCGCAGGATTCCATCAGCCGCGCATCCTGTGCCAGCCGTTCCAGCGCCGCGCCGCCATCGGCGCACCGGCGCCGCATCGCTTCCGATTCCCGGCAGACGCCGCGCGCCGCGCGAAGGCCGGCCTGCGAGAGCCTCAGCCGCGCACGGCCGCTGGCGCGCAGATTGACCGCCAAGGTGCGCATCCTGCGCGCCAGCGCGAAGTCGTCCGGCTCGCCGGCCGCGCCGCGATGTGGGCGAAGCAGATCGTTCCAAACGGAGATCCGATTCATATCCGTTCCTCCTGCAAATCCATAGAATACCTTCAGTATGCACCGTGAAATGACAGATCATGCCGGGAACGGGGCGGAAAAGCGCGCAAAAATGCCCCGGCGGGATTTTCCGCCGGGGGTGATGGGGATTTCCAGAAAGGATTAAGCGGCGTCGTCCTCGGCCGTCTCGGCGATCGAGGGAACGAAGGGCTCCCACTCGACGAGGTCGCCGGTGCCGACGGTGTAGCGCAGCGTGTTCGTGTTGGCGATCATGTACCACGTCAGCTCGTCGTACATCAGGTTCGCGTCCTCGAGGGCCTGCTCCTGAAGGTCGATGGTGTAGGCGGTGATGGACTCCGCGGCGGCGGCCGGGTCGGTCTCATACAGCGCCAGCGTCTCGGCCAGCACGTCCGGATAGGTCTCGATCAGATCCTGTTCGACGCTGTGCCAGTAGGCGCGCACGCCGGTGCCGTAGTGGTAGCGATCCTGCTCGCTCAGCGCGCACAGGCGCTTGAAGCAGACGTGCGGGATGTCGGGGTTGTAGCCCGTCTCCTCGGGGGAGTACTTGTACGACTCGGCGACGTCGGTGATCAGGTTGGACAGCGGCAGGTAGACCGAGTGCTCGGCGTTGGCCAGGCAGGTCCACGTCACGCAGGACATCGCGGCCGGCAGATCGTCGTAAATCTGGATTGCGCCGACGTTGACCTGGCGCTCGGTCGCGATGACGCGCTGGTCGATGCGGCCAGAGGTCTCCGGGCACCACTCAGTGCCTTCGTAGCGGGAGCGGGTCATCTCAAAGACCTGTTCGAGCGTGATCGGCTCGTCGGGCTGGTAGAATAGGTCGTAGCGCTTCGTGCGCTCATACTCGCCGGCGGTCGACGGGGCGAACAGCACGTGGCCGTACCAGGTGCGGCGGTTGTTCGCGTTGGTCAGGCTGTCGTTGCCGGAGTAGGTGGCGAACAGGTCCATCAGGCCGTCCTCGGTGTAGACGGCCAAGCCGGCCTCCTCGGGCATGGAGAACAGCTCGTCGGAGTAGAGCACGTCTTCGCTCTCCGGATCGACGGCGCCCAGCATGAACTCGTTGCCGAACACAGCGACGCAGTCCTCGGGCATCTTCACCGCGCACCACTGATGGCCGGTGTAGGTCTCCATGTACCACGCCTCGTTCTGATCGGCGATCAGGATGGTGTTCTGTTCGGAGTTGCCGATCGTCTCGATGACCTCGGCCAGCAGCTCGACGCCTTCGCGGGCGGTGGTGCAGCAGGCGCCGACCAGGCCGCACAGCCAAGTCTCGCTCAGGCCGTTTTCGACCGTGGGATCGAGCGCGGCGATCTCGTCGCGGACGTAGCAGGTAATGGATCCGGTCACCGCGACGCCCATCTCATTGGCGACCGCGTTCTGCCAGCGGCCGTCCAGGAAGGGCGTGGCCGTGTACTGATAGGTCGTATCCGGTAGGGGCCAGCTCGCCTCGTCGGAAATCGTCATGACGCGGCCGGGTTCGTTCTCGACGCGCGGAACGACGATCTGCATGCCCTGCGCGGTCGTCCATGCGTCGACCGTGTGGCCGATGATCGTCGTGCCGTCGGCGCTGGCTTCCTTGCCGACGTAAAAGCCGGTACAGGCGAGCGCGCTCGAGCCCGTGAACGTCGCGAGGACGACGAGCAGGCAGACAAGTCTCTTCATCGCGTGTGACATAGGATCTCCTCCAATCGAATTTTGCCCAGACCGCGTGTGGATTGTGCAGCGAAAATCGGCGTGCAGGGGAGAAAATGGCTTCCTCGAAATCCATTTTTTCCCGCATGGAGGAATTTCACCGGCAGCCTCCGCGCGCGGCGGCTGTGCGTTCGGCAGCCTTTCCGGCGATACTTTCAGAAGATGATGCAAGCATGAATTACATTTCCTGCAAATCTGCCGAAAATTAGCCAGAAAAAGCGACCTTGGAGCAATTATAAACCTCGAATCTGTCATTTTCAAGTGATGCAATGATTTTTAACAAAAAGAACAGCACATTGCATGAAATACGGGTTCCACCAGACCATGAAACAACGAAAACGGGAAAATCTTGCGCATAAATATTTACATTAAAAGAATAAATATGCGCATCGCGCCTGTCCTGGACAAAATGTTACCTAAATATTTCAGATGTTTCCAAATGAGGAAGAGTTCCTAACACCTGACGCCCAAGCCTTTACCATGGCAGGAAATGGGTTTACAATAGATGTTGCAATATGTTGGATTTTGTCACATCAGGTCGACACGAAGGACGTGGTGAGGTTGCCCAATCGCGTAAAGGGGCGGAAGCCGGCCGGTAAGGCTCAGGCGAAGCGCGCGCGCAGGCGCGTGCCGGCGCAGAGCGTATTGGCGGCAGTGTTTACGGTTCTGTTTCCGCCGGCGGGCGTGCTGCTGACGTGGCGCAGCCGCTGGCAGCCGCTGACGAAGTATGCGATGACGGCCGTCGCGGTGGCGGTGATGGCTGTCGCAGTGTTGGTGCTGCCGCCGACGGATGCGCAGACGCCCGGCGGCATCGAATTGGTCGGCGTCGATCCGGAGGCGGAGATCTATGGCCCTGCACTGCCGACGGCCATGGTCACGGGCTATACGGCGTCCTCGACCTCTTCCATATTCGCGCAGGACGTGGAAGACGATACGGTGTATGTTTATGCGGCGGATGATGGCGAATGCTATCACCTCTACGACTGCAAATTTGCCTATGCCAGTTCGCGCCGTCTGACGGTCTACGAGGCGCACTATCTGGGCTATACTCCCTGCGGGCTGTGCAATCCGCAGGCCTATGAAGGCTGACGGTTGCGCGGAACGATGAGGAGCTGCTCCATTTGAAGCGGCTCAGAGCGCTGGCAAAGCCCGCAAACGCGAAAATTGCCCTGACAAGCAAGTCAGAGGCAATTTTTGCTCCCTGCGTCAGCCGCACTTGCAGCCTGTGGTCACTTACGTTTGGGTAAACTTCCTTGCCTACAAGCTTGCTTCCTTGTCTTGCAGGCTTTCTCATCGCTCTGGCAGTCTGTAGACTTTGTCAACATCCTGAGGAGCCGCTCCATTTGGAGCGGCTCCTGCGTTTTTTCCGTTTCGTATTTTTCAGGTTTCAAAGGACACGATTTTGCCGTGCCTGTGGGCGCGGCCCCCTATCCGCACTGGCCGAGGATCAGCGTCTGGCCGGGGTGGATGACGTCCGGATTGGACAGGTGGTTGATGCCCGCCAGGCGGCTGACCGTCGTGCCGAAGCGCCGGGCGATGGCGGTCAGCGTATCGCCGCGCTGAACCTCGTAGGTGTCGCAGCAGTTGCCCTCGCGGTCCGATGCCACGCGCACATAGAGGCTCTCGCCCGCGCGGATGCGGTTGGGATCGGCGAGGTCGTTGAGCTGGACCAGCGACTGAACCGTCGTGCCATATTCGCGCGCCAGCGAGCTGAGCGTATCGCCGCGCCGCACGGTGACGCAGATCAGCTTCGTGCCGGTGGACGGCTTTGGCGACGGCGTGCCGGGAATTGCCGACGCGTCCGACACGAGAATGCCCTTCGTGAAGCGGTCGAGATCGACGTTTCCGCTGATGCCATCCACGCGCCCGCGGTCGGTGTACTGGAAGCCGACCCAGCCGGCCCACTTGTCGTTGTACTCGGGCAGCGCGGCGCCGTACTCCGCGACCCACAGCGGATAGTCGTTCGCCAGTTCCGCGCTCCACAGCGTTCGCGCGCGCGAGGCGCCGGTGTAGATGACCGCCTCCTTGCCGCTCTCCACGGTGATCGTGTCGAGGAAGGTTCGCGCGATGTCGTTGATCTGGGCGTTCGACAGGTTGCCAAACTGTTCAAAGTCCATCGCCAGCCGCATGTCGACGTGCTTTCCGCGGATCTGGCCGACGAAGAAGCGCGCCTCTCGCGCGGCGGCGGCGGTGTCCCGCGCGGTGATATAGTGATAAAAGCCGACGAGCAGCCCGTTTTCGCGCGCGCCGGCGTAATTCTGTTCGAAGCGGGGATCGACGTAATCTTCCCCGAGGCTCGCGCGGATATACACGGCGGTTCTGCCCGCTGCGCGCACGCGCGCGAAGTCGATGATTCCCTGATAGACGCTGACATCCAGCCCTTCATAGGCGATGTCGCCGAGGGATTCCAAGTATCTCGCCATAATCTCACGTCCTTTCCCTGTTTCCTATGCGAAAAGGGAAGCGTGCGTGCGCAAAATCGCGGGCGGGATTGCCCCGCCCGCATTCGATGGGTTTACTGCAGCCGGATCAGCGTCAGCGAGACGACTGGCTGGCCGGCCGTGCCGGTGACGTTCAGCGCCGCGGAAGTCGTTACCTGAATGCTGGAGCCTGCGCGCGCACAGAACACGCCGCTGCCTGTGTAGTTGTTGATGGTGTTGTTGGCCACGGTGTCGATCACCAGGCGCGGCGGCACAAGCACCTGACCGTCGACCTGAAGCTGGATCGTCGTATCCACCGCCGCGTTCGACGGGGTGTCTACGGACAGAATCGCGAGATAGAGGCCGGGCTCGAGCACGGTGATGACTCCGTTGCTGACGGAGAAGCAGTTGGAGTTCATGTTGCGCGCTTCCAGCGGAATGGTCGCGCCGGCGGTGATGTTGATCGTGCCGTTGGCGGTAAACACGCCATAGCACATTTGACAGCCGTTCGATGCGCAGGGGCCGCAGACACTGCACGAACTGCCGGTGTTCGACTGGCACAGCGAGGGGCAGACGGTGCACAGTGCGCTGTTCTGGCCGCAGTTGGTCGGACAGGGGTTGCAATTGCAGGGGGTGCAGCTGCAGGGGTTGCAGTTGGTCGGGCAGGAACTGCAGCTGGTGTTGTTTGAGCTGGAAGTCGACGAAGTGCTGCAGGTCATCGCGCGGGCAATGGCCGCCGCCAGGTCGTTGGTCGAAGTCTGCGAAGAAGAGCTCGAGCAACCACAGCCGTTGCACGGCGCGGGCGGGCAGGGACCGGTGTAATAGGGATAGTTGCAGGGACGGCACAGGCTGTTCAGCGCACCCACGCGGGTGGAGCCGCAGCAGCAGCCGTTGTTGTTGGTCACAAGTGCCACTGTTCATTTCTCCTTTCCTTGGGTTCAATCCATCCTATGACCCATGGGAGAAATGCGTGAGCAGGGAAAGCGGCGCTTGCGGAGAGGCATCCCCTTCGCGCTCCGGCGCGCGGACGCGAAAAAAGCTCCGCGCTGCAAGCGCGGAGCACAGTCTTGACCGGGGGAAAACGCCTGAGCAGAATGGCCGTCGGGCAAAGGCTTACCCTTCTTCCGGCGCGCAGTCCTGTCCGGACAGTGCGCCGTGCGAGGGCAGGCGGACGCGAAAAAGCTCCGCGTTGCAAGCGCGGAGCACAAATCTGGCCGGGGGGGAATGCCGGTATTGATTGACGTCGGGCGGAGGATCATCCATCCTCCGGCGCGCAGCCCTGTCCGGACGGCGCGCTGTGCGCGGGCAGGTGGACGCGGAACACCACGCGGTTGTCGGCGCTCTCGGCCGTGATCGTGCCGCCGTGCGCCTCGGCGATCTCGCGCGCGATGGCCAAACCCAGCCCTGCGCCGCCCGCGCCGGTGCCGCGCGCGCTGTCCAGCCGGTAGAAGCGGTCGAACAGCCGCTCGAGCTTCTCGGGCGGGATCGTCCGGCCGGAATTGGAGAAGGTCAGCTCGACGCCCGATTCGTCCGACCGGCCGTCGATCTCCACGGCCGTGCCGGGATCGCCGTAGTTGCAGGCGTTGCGCAGCAGGTTGTCGAACACGCGCGCGAGCTTGTCCGGGTCACAGGCGTAGGGCATCCGCTCCGGAAGGCGCAGCTCGCAGCGCATTTCCCTCTCGGAGAGCACGGGCGCAAATTCGTCGGCGACCTGCTCAAGCATCCGCGTCAGGTCGACCGCGCGCGTCTCCAGTTCGAGGTGCGAGAGGTTGAAGCGCGTGATCTCAAAGAATTCGTTGAGCAGGTCCTCCAGCCGCAGCGCCTTGTCGAGCGCGATGCCGGTGTAGCGCGCCCGCAGCGCGGGCGAGATGTCCGGCTCGTCGTTGAGCAGGTTCAGATAGCCGATCACGCTCGTCAGCGGCGTCTTGAGGTCGTGCGCCAAGTAGACCAGCAGGTCGTTTTTCCGGCGGTCGGCCTCGCGCGCCTCCAGCTCGGCGCGCCGCGACTGTTCGCGCACGAGGTTGAGCTGCGCCTCGACTTCGTGCATGGCCGCCGGCAGCGCGATCGCCGTATCGCTGCGCGCGGCCATCTGCTGCGCCGCCTCGACCACGTCGTCCAGAAACTTCAACGGCCTTCTCAGAAAGAGATAGGTAATGACCAGCCAGCCGGTCAGCAGCCCCGCGGCGACCACGAGCGGGCCGTTGTCGCGCGCCCAGGTCAGCAGCTGGTAGATCGGGTTGTTCGGCTGCCAGACGATGGCCCGGCAGACCTCCCAGCCGACGAACAGCGCGATGAAGAACGCGGCGACGAATACGATCATCGCCACGAGGTATTCGATCATCAGCCGGCGCGAAACGCGCGAGCGCCGGGGCGCGTCACTTTTCAATGGTATATCCCACTCCCCACACGGTCTTGATGAATTTCGGCCTGCGGCTCGGCTCGCCCAGCTTTTCGCGCAGGCGGGCGATGTGCGTCATCACGGTGTTGTTCGCGTCGATATAGCGCTCGCCCCAGACCGCTTCAAACAGCTCTTCGTTGGACACCACGCGGCCCTGATGCGCGCAGAGATACCACAGGATCGAGAACTCCAGCGGCGTCAGCGCGACCTCGCGGCCATAGAGCGCGCAGCGGTGCGACGCGCGCGAAATCGTCAGGCCGCGGATGTCGATCTCGTCGCCCGGGTCTTCGCGCGGCGCGTTGTAGCGCGTGTAGCGCCGCAGCTGTGTCTTGACGCGCGCCAGCAGCTCCAGCGGGTTGAACGGCTTCGTGAGGTAGTCGTCCGCGCCGAGCGTCAGCCCCATGATCTTGTCCGCGTCCGCGATCTTCGCCGTGAGCATGATGATGGGAAACAGGTGCTTTTCCCGGATGCGGCGGCAGAGCGAAAAGCCGTCCATGTCCGGCAGCATCACGTCCAGTATGGCCAGATCCAGCTTCGTCGATTCCACGCACGCGAGCGCGTCTGAAGCCGTGTAAAACTTATGCACCGAATAGCCGTCGTTCGCGAGATAGACCTCCACGAGGTCGGCGATCTCGCGCTCGTCGTCCACGATCAGAATTTCCTCCGCCATGTTTCCTCCTTTGAGGGCGCCTGAAGATTCCCCCGGGGATGCAAGCTCGCGCCTCTTTGCCCGTCTGGCGCGGCGAATTCTCCGCGAAAACAGAGGGAAATCCGCTCGGCACCGCGGCTTTTTCCCTTTCAAACGCCGTCCTGCCCGCGCGAATCGCGGGTTATGCAAAAAATATTATACCGCACGCATACCCAGCTGTCAAACGGCGAAATCCATGGTATAATGGAAAGGACAGACTTCTGGAGGTGAATCGGATGCGGCTTGCGATGGATCTGAACAAAACCTATGCCATCGTGCTCGAGGGCGGCGGCGCGCGGGGCGCCTATCAGGTGGGCGTGTGGAAGGCGCTGGACGAGGCGGGCCTGCGCTACGACGCCGTGGCGGGCAGCTCGGTCGGCGCGCTCAACGGCGCGATGATGGCCATGCGCCGGCTCGACGAGGCGGAGGAACTCTGGAACAACATGCGCTTTTCGCAGGTGATGAACGTCGACGACGGGCTGATGTCGAAGCTGTTCAAGCTCAAGCTCGACGAAATCGACCTGCTCGAGCTGGCGCGCCATGCGCTGAGCGTGCTGAAGGGGCGCGGCTTCGACATCGCGCCGCTGAGGGCGCTGTTGAGCGAGCGCGTGGACGAGCAGGCGATTCGCGAATCGGACGTCGATTTCTACATCGCGACGTTTTCGCTCTCCGACCGCCGGGAGCTGTACCTGCGCGCGAAGGACATCCCGCCCGGCGAAATTCAGGACATGCTGCTGGCCAGCGCGTACCATCCGGCGTTTCGCAACGACCCGCTGGACGGCAAGCGCTACATCGACGGCGGCGTGCAGGACGTGCTGCCGCTCACGCCGCTGATCGAGCGCGGATCGAAGGACATCCTCGCCATCCGCCTCTATGGCTTCGGCGTCGAGCGGCGCGTGACGATTCCCGAGGACGTCCGTGTGACAACCATCGCGCCGGTGCAGAAGCTCGGCTCCACGCTCGACTTCAGCACCGAGCTCAGCCGCGAGCAGCTCCGGCTGGGCTACTTCGACGGAATGCGCGCGCTGTACGGCCTCGCCGGGCAGCGGTACTATGTGGACGTGGATTGGGACGAGGCGGAGGCCTACCGGCGGCTGGTCGCGCTCGTCAACCGCTTTGAACTCTATCACGACGCGCCGGCGACGCTGCGCGCGATGAACGAGGACGTGCTGCCGCGGCTGGCGAAGCGCGTGCGCGCCGAGGGCGGCTATTGCGACGTGCTGATCCGCTGTCTCGAGCGCATGGCGGAGGAGGCGGAGCTGGATCCGTTCTGCATCCTCACCGGCGACGAATTCGAGCGCCGCGTGCTCGGCGCCGCCGACGCGCACAACGCATGGGTGCCGCTGATGCTGTGAGAAAGATGGACGCCCCGCCGTTGCGGACGGCTGAAAACCGGCTGCGTCGGCGGGGCGCTCTTGCCGGTTCCGTTCGGAATCCGGCGTTTGGATGAATGGACGGCGAGCGGCTTGGAGGGAGTTTGACATTCCCCCTCATGGATAGAGAGGCGTCTCTTTCGCCGCTTTTGCGCGGCGGATCCCCGGCTTCGCGCCGCTGAATCCGCTCAAAATTGCACTTTCTTTTCAGATATTTTCCGAAGAGAGGACGAGGGTGGAATCGCGAACCGCCGGGCGCGCAGGTCGAGCGCCGCCTATTCCCGCACCCACACGCGCATTTCGCCGGTTCCGCGGTTGGCCCATGCATAGTAGGGAATCCAGCGCAGCTGTACGGTCTGCGTTTCGGGCGCGCCACGCGCCGGTGCGTAGAGCGGGCCGGTCCATTCGTCGGATTCGCGCAGGCCGACCGTCTCGAGCACCGTGACGCCGCCGAGCAGCTGGGGCTGCCAGCGCTCGCGGACGTGCGGCTGCGCGCTGCCGGCGCGCACGAGGTGCAGGTTCGGGCCGTTGTCGGCCTCCTCCAGACAGTAGACCAGCGGCCCGCGCGTCAGCGCGACCTTGCCGGCGTCCTCGGCGACGCGCGGGTTGGCCCGCACGAACTGCGCAGGCATGTCCAGCATGATCCGAACGCGGTCGCCGGGCTTCCATTCGCGCTCGATGTAGGCGTAGCCGTCGCGCACCTGCGTCTTGCCATCGACGCCGACGAAGCCCCCGGGGCCTTGCAGGGAGAACACCATCGCGAAGGCGATCTCGTCCGCGCCGGGCCTGTCGTTGAGTCCGATCTGCCACTTGCGGCACCATTCGGGGATGCGCAGCGCCAGCGCAAACGACGCCGGGCGCTCCAGTTCGACGTTCAGGCAGATGTCGCCGTCCCAGGGATAGCGCGTTTCCACGTGGAGCCGGACGTCGCTCGAGCCAACGCGCGCGGTGAAGTCGCCGCCGATGTACAGGTGAACGTGCAGCGCATTGCCGTCCGCCGAGCAGACGTAGTCCTCGAGCGACATCAGAAGCCGGATCAGGTTCGGCGGGCAGCAGGCGCAGCCAAACCACTTCTGCCGCTCGGGCTTGACGTGGCGCTTGTTGGGATCCTTTGCGCAGGCGACGGGGTTGACTTCGAGCGGATTGACGTAGAAGAACCGCTTGCCGTCGAGCTGCATGCCGCTGAGGACGCCGTTGTACAATGCGCGCTCCATCACGTCGGCATACTCGCCGCGCGGCCTGAGCGCGAGCATCCGCCGGGCGAAGAACACCAGCCCGATCGCGGCACATGTCTCGCCGTAGACGGTGTCGTTGGGCAGGTCGTAGTCGAACGTAAACGATTCGCCGTAGGCGCTGGAGCCGATCGCGCCGGTGACGTACATGCGGCGGCGCACGGTGCTCTCCCAGAGCGCCTCGCAGGCGCGGACGAGGCTTTCGTCGCCGGTCGCGCGGGCGACGTCCGCCATGCCGCAGTACAGGTACATCGCCCGCACGGCGTGCCCCTCGGCGTCCGTCTGCTCGCGCACGGGCTTGCCGGCCTGATAGTACTGATAGCCGAAAGGGCTGTCCTTCCAGGGGAAGTCGGTGCCGCTTTCCCGCGTTTCCTGTTCAAAGTAGAGCGGCTTCCGGCCGCGCTCGTCGATGAAGTACTTCGCCAGCCGGAGGTGCTTTTCGTCGCCGGTCAGCCGGTACAGCCGCATCAGCGCCAGCTCGATTTCCGGATGCCCCGGATAGCCGTGGCGCTGCCCGCGCCGCGGGCCGATTTCGCGGTCGATCAGGTCGACATAGCGCAGCATTGCGTCGAGCAGCACGCGCTTGCCGGTGGACTCGTAGTAGGCGACGGCGGCTTCGATCATGTGGCCGGCGCAGTAAAGCTCGTGGTTGTCCCGCAAGTTCGTCCAGCGCCTGTCCAAGCCGGTGAGGATGTAGTAGGTGTCGAGGTATCCGTCGGGCTGCTGGGCGGCGACGATCGCCTCGATCGCGCCGTCGGCAATCGCCTCGAGCGCGGGATCCGGATGGCTGCGCAGGCTGTAGGCCACGCCCTCGAGCCACTTTGCCCCGTCGCTGTCCTGAAACACGCAGCCGCCGTGCGTGCCCGGCTTGCCGCTGGCCGCGGCGCGGAAGTTGCGCATCCAGTGGCTGGGTTCGGCGCCGGGCACGCGGTCGTTCAGCGCCAGCCACTGGTAGGGGATGCCCTCGCGGCGCACGGTCTCGCGAAACGGCGACCAAAATGCGTCGCGGATGGCCTGTTTCTGATTCATGCCGGCCCTCCTTCCCGATCAGAGCTTCGCGCGGTTGCGCGCCTGCTCGCTGTCGGGGGAG
>NHCFR01400__coassemble_890_pt1 | contig 17962 bp, 15 predicted proteins | sample NHCFR01400__metabat2_low_PE_007 | metagenome-assembled genome bin NHCFR01400 | reverse complement strand
TTGAGCAGAAACGTCTTGCCCAGCCCGCCCGCGCCGGTCAGCAGCAGGTTGCGGTAGCGCGTATCCGGAAACCCGTCGGCATACGCCTCGCAGATCTTCCGCGCGACGGCCATCCGGTCGCGCTGGCCGTCCGCCTCGGGAAAGCGCATGAGGTCAAAGCGCTCGAAGCACTGCTCGTCCACGCCGGCCATCGAGCCATCCTCGTGCTGCCGCGCGCGCAGCCGCGCCTCAAAGCACTCGCAGAAGCGCGACGGCGCGTCGCCGACATAGCCCGTGTCGCGGCAGGCCGGACAGCGGTAGCGCATTTCGAGATAGTCCCCCGGCAGGCCGAGCGCCGCGAGCCGCCTGCGGATCTCGGCGTTGTTCGCGATGCCGCGCTGCCGCATCCGCTGGGCGGCGTCGACGCGCGCTTCCCGCGTATCGAGCGCCAGAATCTGCCGCATCGTGCGAAGCGCCAGATCCGCCTGCTCCTCCCGCAGCCGCGCGATTTCGGGGTCCCGCCGCGCGGCCTCCTCCAGGCGGGCGTCCTGATCGGCCTCGTCGGCCATGCGCTGCTGCGCGTACTCCTCCAGCAGCGCGCGAATGTGCTCCGAGCGCGTCATGCGCATCCCTCCCCGTGCCCTCTGTTCCCAGCGCGGCGTTCACTTCGCCGCACCGCTGGTCGCTGCGGTGCTCTGCGTCATCTGAAATCTTAACCTCACGCGCGGCGCTTGCTTCGCCGCACCGCTGGTCGCTGCGGTGCTCTGCGTCATCTGAAATCGCAGCTTCCCGCGCGGCGCTCACTTCGCCGCACCGCGGTTTTTCGATCCGTCCGCGCCTTCCGTATCCCACGCGTCCAAATCGATAAACAGCCCGTCGTAGTCGCTCTCCGCGTGCGTCCGCTGCTCGTAATTCAGCGCGGGATTCGGCGCGGCGGACGGCCTCGTCCCCGGCGCGGCGGCGCGGTTCGCCCGCTCGGCGCGGGCGGCTTCGACGGTTTCGACGCCGCTCTTGCGCCACGAGGCGAGCAGCTTGTCGATGTAGCGCATCGGCATCTGCATGCCGCGGGCGCACTCGGCGGCGTAGTCGATCAGCTCCGCGGGCGACTCGGCGAGCCAGCGCGCATACTGCTCGAGGTCGCCCATCTGCGGCCGGCGGTCCGAACCGCAGCGCTCCAGCAGCGCGCGCACCCCGGCGGCCAGCCGGCCCTGCTCGCGGATGTAGGCGTCGGCGGCATCGAAGCGGAACAGCCCAAGCTCCGCCCACTTGCCGACCATCCAGCGCAGGTCGTCGAACCGGAGCTTCCGCTTGCGCGCGCACTGCACCGCCGCCAGCCGGACCGTCTCCGGCTCGAAGCCCTCCTGCAGCCGCTCCGCATACCATGCCAGTTGGTCGGGCGTCGGCGCTTCGCGGATGTCCATCTCGCGCAGCGCGGCCTTCAGGCCGTCGAACCGCTCGCCGTCGCCCCTGCGACGGCCCTCGAGCACCCTGTCGAGGTATGCCATCGTGGGCGTGCGCGACTTCGTCGTCTCGGCGCAGGCGGCGAGGATCTCCTCCTGCGTAAACGCCCATTCGCCCAGCCACTTCTCCACCAGCTTGAGCTCCTCGGGCGTGGCGGCGCGGCGCAGGCCGAGCTGCTTCGCCACGGCCGAGGCTGCCCGCCGGACGCCCTCGTCGGCCGACAGCGCGCGCTCGACGTCCTCGGCGGTGCGCACGCCGCGCTCCGACCACTGCTGGGCGAGCTTGTCCAGCTGGGTAAAGACGCGGTCCGGGTCGGGCTTCCGGGCGCGCGACTTCTTCAGCTGCGCCTCGACCATCTTCAGCACGGCTTCCTGCGTAAATCCCAGCAGGTTCAGCCAGTCGTTCGCCATCTCGTACTGCTTCGGGTGCAGTAGGCAGTCCGGGCCGAACAGCGACTGCAGGTTGGCGTTGAAATCGCGGTACTCGTAATAGTCGCCCTCCATCGGGTCGGCGGTCTCGGCGGCGAAGCGCACCGGCAGCATCGCATAGGCCGGCGGCCGGTCGCTCAGCCGCCGGGCCAGCCCCTGCCGCTCCCAATAGGACATGGCGTTGAGCACGGCCTCCGTGTCCATGTTCAGCGCGCGCGCCATATCCTCCAGATCCTCGCCCAGCTCCGGATGCAGGCTCAGCATCCGCGCATAGAGGTACACGCGCAGAAACCCGTCCGGCGCGGTGGGCAGGTATTCGAGGAGGAACATGTTCTCGATAGGCGTGGCGTCGTAGATTCCCGCCCCTTCGGCAAAGCTGCAAAACGCCATCGGCAGACCCTCTTTCGTAGCATTGCTTCCATCATATCACAAAACCTGTTAAATGACAACGCACGCGGCTGAATTTATTGTTTTACAATGAATTCTTATTGACCCACGTCCGAATCCATGGTATAATTTCCGATAGAATCCACGGGAGGTAACGAGCCATGAACCGAAAACATTCCCTGAATTTGCTGAAACTCGCCTGCGTGCTGACGGCGCTGATGGGCGTGGCGCTGTTCTTCTTCGTCGCGCCGGCCGTCGTAATGGACTATGCCTCGCACCGCGAGCCGCGATTCTGGATCGACCTGATCTACATCTGGATCGTCGGCGCGCTGAGCTTCGCGGCGCTGGGACAGGCGTGGAAGATCTGCGTGGAGATCGGGCGCGACAACACGTTCTCCGAAGTCAACGCGCGCGGCCTGGTGCGCATTTCGCGCCTGATGGGCGCGGCCTGCGCGCTGATGGCCGTCGGGCTGGCCGTGCTGCTGTTCGGGCGCGGCCAGCCGGAGCCGGTGCTCGAGGGTCTGACGGCGCTGGGCGCGCTGATCGCGCTGGTTCTCGCGCTGTTTGCCTCGGCGATGGCGCAGCTCATCCGCGCCGGGGCGGCCCTCAAGGACGAAAACGACCTGACGATCTGAGGAGGCGCGCACATGCTGATAGTCAACCTCGACGTAATGCTCGCCAAGCGGAAGATGAGCGTGACCGAACTCTCGGCGCGCGTGGGCATCACGATGGCGAACATCTCCATTCTGAAAAACGGCAAGGCGAAGGCAATCCGCTTCTCCACGCTGGACGCGATCTGCCGCGCGCTCCAATGCCAGCCGGGCGACATTCTGGAATATCGGGAGGATCCATGACCGCTGCAAACATCCTGCGCTATCTGGCGCACGCCGCGCTGTTCGCGCTCATTGCGGCGGCAATCTGGCTGCCCGCGCGGCGGATCTGGCTGAAACGGCGCGGCGCACAGGCGGACTTGCAAAAAGAACAGCGGAACCGGCCTCACCCGCGCCCATCCGACCGGCGCGAGTTTTGCGCGCAAGCGCCCGCCGGAACTGAATGCGCGCACGGACAGCAGGAATCCGGCGCTTCCCGTGCCAATCCGCGAAAGAGCCTGCCGGCCCGCCTCTTCCCGGACGGCGATCCCCGGCAGGAGGCGCTGCTGCTGGCGATGGTCGCCTATCTCGCCGCGCTTGCGGAGATCATCGCGCTGCGCATCGGCCTTGGCCATGCCGCCCGCACGCTGAACCTCATTCCCCTTGAAACCACGCTGGCGCAGCTCCGCGGCGGCGCATGGCCGCTTCTCTACCATTCTCTGGGCAACGTCGGCTGGTTCGTGCCGCTGGGCGCGCTGCTGGCGGCACGAAATCCAAATCTGCGCTTCTGGGCGGCGCTGGGCATTGGCGCGGGCGTCTCGGCGGCGATGGAGCTGACACAATACCTGCTGTCCACGGGCGTGACCGACGTCGACGACGTTTGGCTCAACGCGCTCGGCGCGCTCGCCGGCTGGGCGCTCGTTCGCGGCGGACGGGCGCTGCGGCGGCGCATGCGGAGGACATGAGCACCATGGAAGATCGCCCAAATGGGCGGAACCGCCGCGGCCTGCCAATCGCCGTCGAGCGCGAGCACCATGGAAAATCGCCCAAATGGGCGGCTTGCGGAACCGCGCCCTTTTCAGCGCAGCTCCGGCCGCGCAGCGAACGTTTGAATAGGGAAAATCCGCACTTTCGCAGTTTTTAGCGGCGCGACGTGGAAAATTCGCCGTGCAAAACCGGCGGTAAGGGCGCTGAGATTGCATACCCTTCCCCCGGTTTGAAGCGCGCGGACGCTGTTCCCGGCCGCGGAGACCCGGAGCCCGCCGAATGGAAAATTGCACCTTGAACGCCCCGCCAAACGCTGGTATAATGGACGTACAGCGGCAAGCGCGCGGCCATGCGCGGCGCTTACCGCAGACCCTACATCAACGCAAAGGAGCAGTGAGAACATGAGCTCGGATCGATTCACCGAACAGGCGCGCGAGCTCGTCGCCCAGATGACGCTTGAAGAGCGCGCGGCCATGCTGCGCTACGACGCCCCGGCCATTCCCCGGCTCGGAATTCCCGCGTACAACTGGTGGAACGAGGCGCTGCATGGCGTGGCGCGCGCCGGCACTGCCACGGTGTTCCCGCAGGCGATCGGCATGGCGGCGTCGTTTGACCGCGCGCTGATCCGCCGCATGGGCGAGGTCATCGCCACCGAGGGGCGCGCAAAGTACAACGCGCAGTCCGCGCGCGGCGACCGCGACATCTACAAGGGCCTGACCTTCTGGTCGCCCAATGTCAACATCTTTCGCGATCCGCGCTGGGGCCGCGGCCACGAGACGTATGGCGAGGATCCCTATCTGACCGGCGAGCTCGGCGTGCAGTTCGTCGAAGCGCTTCAGGAGAAGGACGAAAAGGGCTACATGAAGGCCGCGGCCTGCGCCAAGCACTTCGCCGTGCACTCCGGTCCGGAGAACCAGCGCCACGAATTCAACGCCGTGGTCAGCCAGAAGGACTTCTGGGAGACGTACCTGCCCGCGTTTGAGAAGCTCGTCACCGAGGCGCGCGTCGAGGGCGTGATGGGCGCATACAACCGCGTCTACGGCGAGCCGTGCTGCGGCAGCAAGCTGCTGCTGCGCGACATCCTGCGCGAAAAGTGGGGCTTTGACGGCTATGTGACCTCCGACTGCTGGGCGATCCTCGACTTTCACGAACACCACCGCGTGACCGACGACGTGCTCGAGTCCGCCGCGCTGGCGCTGAACAACGGCTGCGATCTGAACTGCGGCGTCAGCTATCCGCACGCCGTCGCTGCCTGCGAGCGCGGGCTGGTCTCCGAAGAGGTCATCACCGAATGCTGCGTGCACGTGATGCGCACGCGGCTGCGGCTGGGGCTGTTTGATCCGGATTGCTCGTTCAACCAAATCGGCTACGAGGCGGTCTGCTGCCCCGAGCACATCGCCGCCGCGCTCGACGCCGCGCGCGAAAGCATCGTGCTGCTCAAAAACGACGGCATCCTGCCGCTCAAGGGCATCTGCTCGCTCGGCGTGGTCGGCCCGAACGCCGCCAACTTCACCGCGCTGATCGGCAACTACCACGGCACGCCGGACCGCGAGGACACGCCGCTCAACGCGCTCGGCGCCGAAGCGGACCGCACCGGCTTCCGGCTGCACTACTCGCTCGGCTGCCCGCTCACGCGCGCAAAGGACGAGGACCTTGCGCAGGAGAACGACCGAATCGCCGAGGCGCTGGCCGTGGCGGAGGTCAGCGACGCCGTCGTGCTGTTCCTCGGCCTGGACGAGACGATCGAGGGCGAGGAGCAGGCGCTCGAGGGCGACCTGCCTGGCGGCGACAAGGAGAGCCTGCGCCTGCCCGGCCGGCAGCAGCTGCTGCTGGAAAAGCTCTGCGAGACGGGCAAGCCCGTCGTGCTGGTGATGATGGCCGGCAGCGCGATGGACCTGCGCTATGCCGACGAGCACTGTGCGGCGGTACTGCAGGCTTGGTATCCCGGCGCGCGCGGCGGCACGGCCATCGCCGACGTGCTGTTCGGTCGCGTGTCGCCGTCCGGCAAACTGCCGGTGACGTTCTATCGCTCGACCGAGGATCTGCCGCCCTTCACCGATTACGCCATGGACAACCGCACCTACCGCTATTATCGCGGAGAGGCGCTGTATCCCTTCGGCTATGGTCTGGGTTACGCCGACATCCGCCTCGACGAGGCGAAGCTGTCCGACGGGGGCGAATCCGTCGCCGCGCGCCTCACAAACCGCTCCGGCATCGCCGGCGCGGAGGTCGTTCAGGTGTACGTCCGCGACGAGCAGAGCCCCTTTGCGCCGCGCAACCCCGTGCTGTGCGGCTTCGAACGCGTCGCGCTGGCGCCGGGAGCGACACGCGAAGTGCGCATTGCGCTGGACAAGAACGCGCGCACGGTGGTCAACGACGCCGGCGAGCGCGTGCCCGGCAGCGGACATTGCACCTTCTACTGCGGCTTCAGCCAGCCCGACGCCCGCAGCGAATCCCTGACCGGCAAGCCCTGCATCCGGCTGTAACCACAGCCCGCGATCCTCTGAAAGACAATGCGCCCCGGGCGGAATGAAACCGCCCGGGGCGTCAGGATGTTTACAAAGTCAGCAGACTGCCAGAGTGATGAGAGAACCGGCAGATGGGGAGCCTGTTTGGACGCAGGCGGCCGCATGCTGCGAGCGCGGCCGGCGCATAAAGCAAAAACTGCCGCTGACTTTCCTCCTGTCAGGGCAATTTTTGCGTCTGTGGACTTTGCCGTCGCTCCGGCGCCCCCGGGGCGTCGTGGATTTATTCCATCGCCAAAAGCACCCATTGCTCCAGATCCTCATAGGTCACGGAGCCGATCCGGTTGTAGACGATCGTGCCCTCACGGTCGAGGATGACCGTCTGCGGCAGCATCGTCGAACCGCCGAGCGAGGCGATGACCTCTCCGGTCTCGTCCAGCGCGAACGGCATCTCGTAGCCCATCTCTTCGATGTAGGACGGCACGTCGTCCGTGACCAGCGAGCTGTGGATCGCGACCAGCGCCACGTCGTCCGAATAGTTCTCCCACAGCTGCTCGAAATAGGGAAGCTCCGCGCAGCAGGGCGAGCACCACGTCGCCCAGAAGTTCAGCACGACGACCTTGCCCCGCGCCTCTGAGAGGTGAAACTCCCCTCCGCCGTAGAGCGGCACGGTGAAGTCCGGGCACTGCATGCCAACTTCGCTGCCAGTCGCTGCGGCAAAGAGGCCGGAAACCTCCCCATCCACATCGGCCGGATCCGCGCCGTCCGCCGCCGCGCGGCCGGGAACCGCAGTCGCTTCCGTCAGATTCGCTTCACCCTCGCGACCAGGGACCGACGCTTGCGGCACATCGTCTGCGTCCGCCGCCGCGCGGCCGGGGATCGCAGTCGCCTCCGTCAAATTCGCCTCATCCGCGCGGCCGGGCACCGGCGTTTGCAGCGCATTGTCTGCATCCGCCGCCGTGCGGCCGGGGATCGCGGTCGCTTCCTCTCCGTCCGAGGCCATTTCCACCGCGGGGCTTGCCGAGGCCGCCGCCTGCGGCTGAACCTCGCCTCCGATTGTCTCCGGCTTATTGAAGAACCAGATCGCGCCCGCGAGCACCGCCAGCGCGGCGCACCAAGCCGCGATCCGCACCCACCGGTGCGGCGCTTTCCCCTTGCGCGCGCCGCGCCAGCGGATCGCCTTCGTCGGGCATTCGCCGATGCACGCGCCGCAGTGGATGCACTCGTGGTCGCCGACGCGCCGGACATCCATCGGGCACTTGCGCACGCAAAGCCCACAGTTCGTACAGAGATCCGGATCGACCTTCACCCCCAGCAGCGCGATGCGGCAGAAGAATCCATAAATCGCGCCCAGCGGACAGAAAAAGCGGCAGAACGCCCGATAGACGAACGCGCACGCTGCGAGCACCGCCGCCAAGATCGCAAATTTCCCGGTGAACAGCTCGCCCAGCATCGAAAACAGCCCTTCGTTCTCCGGGTGCGCGAGCAGGGTCACCGCGCCCTCGAGCGTACCTGCCGGGCAGATGTACTTGCAAAACGCCGGCAGCGGAAACCGCTGGGCGGCATAGTAGAGCGGGATCAGCACCACCAGAAGCGCGAGCAACACGTATTTCACATAGGAGAGCGCGCGCGTGACGCGCCCCTTGCGCAGCTTCGGCACCGGCAGCTTGTGGATCCACTCCTGAATCAATCCAAACGGGCATAGAAATCCGCACACCACCCGCCCGAGCACCAGCCCGAACAGCATCAGCATCCCCAGCGCGTAGAACGGCGCGCGACTGCGCGAGCTGGCCAGCGCGTTTTGCAGACTGCCCAGCGGGCACGCGCCCACCGCGCCGGGGCAGGAATAGAGGAACTTCGTCCCGCCGGTATAGATTTTACCCTCGACGAACCCGCGCAGATGGGCGTTGTAGAGCAGCGCCGCATAGAGCTGAATCAGCCGCCGCCGCGTGGGCAGGTGCGCGAGCAACCATTTCTTTCCATTAGCCAAGTCCAATGCACTCCGTACAGATGTTGATGGCCTTCACCAGAACGTCCCACGCGCCGCCGTTGGCCGCCCCCAGCGCGAGAAAGGCCAGCGCCGCTGCGCCGACGACCAGCCGGACCGTCCGCGTGCGCCGCCCGTCGCGCGCCGGCGCATCGTCGAACCGCCGGGCGCGCGCTCCCCGCACATGCGGCCGGGAAGAGCTGCCTCGGGAATTCCGCTCCGGCCCGGCTTTGCCGCCCGAAGGGACATCGCCCATTTGCTCCGGCTGTCGGGAAGAATTGCCACCCGAACGCGCGGCGCGGCCGGCCAGTCCGCCCGCCGCGGCTGACGCCAACACCGACGCAAGCCACAGCCAGAACACCGGCGCGAGCGACGCGAGCCGCCCGGCGGCCTGCTCCCGGCTGAAGCCGCCATCCATGCAGAGATCCACCGCCTGCGCAATTGCCATTGCCGCCAGCAGCAGCGTCAACCCCGCCGCAAGGGCGCGGGTCATCCTGCGAACCCTCTCCACAGCGTCCCCTCCTCGTGCGCCGGCGCCTTGGCCGTTCAGACCCGCCCGGCGCGAAATCCGATTTCGCCGCGCATTCTCCCGCGCCGCACTCCAAGAGCCGCCGTCCGCTCAGCCGCGGTTCTCCGCTTCCCGCTCCGCGCGGATCATCCGCAGCCGGAGGAGGTTGAGCGCATTGCCGCAGGTGAGCGTGCGCACCCACTCCCGATTGCCGCGGAAGTGGAATTCCCGGGCCTCGGCGCCGTCCGGGCCGGCGACGCCGACGAACACCGTGCCGACGGGCTTCTCATCGGTGCCGCCGTCCGGGCCGGCGATTCCAGTGGCCGACACGCCCCACGTCGCCCCGCTCGCGCGCCGCGCGCCCTCGGCCATCTCGACCGCGCACTGTGCGCTGACCGCGCCGAACTGCGCAAGCGTCTCCGGCCGAACGCCGAGCAGGCGCGACTTCGCCTCGTTGGAATAGGTGACATAGGATTCCGACAGCGCGTCGCTCGCGCCGGCGTGATCGACCAGCGCGGAGGCAATCATGCCGCCGGTGCAGCTCTCCGCAAAGCAGACCGTCTCGCCCCGCGCGCGGAGCTGCTCGAGCACGGCGTTCGACATGGAATTGTCCACGCCGGTTCCGTAGACGGCGTCCCCGGCGCGGCGGCGGATCTCCGCCTCGAGCGGCGCGATCAGCTCGCGCGCCTGCTCGACCGTCTCCGCGCGGGCGCTGATGCGCGCCTGAACTTCGCCCGCGCCGCAGTAGAGCGCCAGCGTCGGATTCTCGGTGTGGAACAGGTCGATCAGCATCGTCTCCAGCAGCGATTCGCCGATGCCGAACACGCGCAGGAAGCGCGATTCAATGTGCATGCCGCTCCGGCGCGCGAGATACGGCGCGAGCTGGCGGTCGAACATGTCCTTCAGCTCGCGCGGCGGCCCGGGCAGCACGGCGACGGCCTTGCCGCCGCGCTCGACGATGCAGCCCGGCGCGGTGCCGCACAGGTTCGGCATGATGACCGCACCCTCGGGGAAGTACGCCTGCTTGACGTTGTTGTCGGTCATCGGACGGCCGATGCGGTTCATGTAGGATTCAATCTCGTCCAGGCTCGGCTGGTGCAGCACCATCTTCAGCCTGAAGTATTCGCCGACCATCTCCTTGGTCAAATCGTCCTCGGTGGGGCCGAGTCCGCCGGTCGTGATGACCATGTCGGCGCGGTCGAGCGCCTGCCCGAGCGCCTCCTTGACGCGCGCGGGATTGTCGCCAACCGTCGTGTGGCGGTACAGCGTCACCCCCAGCTCGGACAGCCGGCGGGAGATGTACTGCGCGTCGGTGTTGGCGATCTGCCCCATCAAGAGCTCCGTGCCCACGGAGAGAATTTCTGCAATCATGGCGGTTTACCTCCTATCAGGTGTCTTGCGCGCCCAGATCCGGCGAATGCCGCGCGCTCCTTTAGAGAAGAGAGGCGCAGGGGCGGCGGCCGAAGGCGGACTTCAGCTTCGCATCAGCGCGCCGAGCGACTTTTCCAGCTGGACGCCGTAGACCGGCTCCGTGCCGCATTCGAGCGTCCGGCGCATCACGTCGCGGACGAACCGCGTCGCGAGCCCGACCGCCTCCTCAAACGAGTCGCCGCGCGTCAGCGCGCCGGTCAGCACCGAGGCGAACAGATCGCCGGTGCCGGGATAGCTGGCGTGCACCGGCTCGTATTCGCAGACGCGAACGCCGCCGTCCTCCCCCATCCACACGTTCGCATGGACGTCCTCGAGCGGCACGCCGGTCACCAGCGCAACCTTCGGCCCGAGCGCCATCAGCCCTTCGAGCAGCGCGCGCAGCTCACTCAGCCGGTAGCGCGCGCGGGTTTCGTTCGTGCCGGGCGCGCCCTTCCCCGGCTCGGGCAGCGGCGCGCCGGTCAGCAGCGCCGCCTCGGTGAGGTTCGGGGTGATGACGTCCGCGCCCGCGCAGAGCCTGCGCATCGCCTCGGGCATCTCGCGCGGCAGCGCGCGGTACATCCGGCCGTCGTCGCCGAGCACGGGATCGACCACCCGGCGCGCGCCCGGCTGGCGCGCCATGAACCGCCGGGCGATCTCCTCCTGCCGGACGCTGGCCATGTAGCCCGTGTAGATGCAGTCGAACGAAAGCCCCATTTCGCACCACTTGTCCAGGCACTGCTCCAGATAGTCCGTCAGATCGACGCTGGCGAAGTCCGAAAACGCCGTGTGCGCGCTGAGCACAGCGGTCGGCGCGGGAATCACCTGCGCGCCCATCGCGGAGATCACCGGAATGACCACCGTCAGCGCACAGCGGCCGACGCCGCTTAAATCGTGCAGCGCGGCCACCGTCTTTGCCGGTTCCATAAAAACACCCCTTTGATTAAGCGCAGGCCGTCTCGCCACGATCCAGCCGCCCCGCCGCAGCCGGAACGCCGGGCAACTTGTACACATCCTGAATGATCGTCTCAGGCATGAGGCCGTCTCGCCGCAGCCGGAACGCCGGGCGGCGCGGACAGCCGGGAAATGCCGCGCCCGCCTCCCGCTCCAAACGGCCTCGGACGTCCGTTGTCTGTCAGCCCTCCGTCCGCTCGATCACGAGCGGCTTCAGGCGGAAGTTGCCCCACAGCCGCTCCTGCCAGCGGAAGCCGTCGTTTCGCTCGGGATCGTCGGTGATGGTAAAGTGGCCGACGTCCACGATCGTATCGTACAGGCAGGAGAGCCCGGTCGGCGTCAGCGAGATGAGCGACATCTTCATGGCGTACTCGCCGGGCGCGATGCCGTCGAGCGGCATCCGAATGCGAAGCGAAAACGTCTCCCCGACCTCGACGGGAAACGCCTCGGTCTGCGTCATGGCGATCGGCGTGGCCATGCTGGAATAGAGCATGATGCGCACGCGCAGCCGCGGGTCGGCGACGCGGGCGACGGACGTGAGGGTGAACTCCATCGCGCCGTCCATCGAATACTCGAGGTTGGCGGTGTTGTGCATCGTCATGCGCAGCATGCGCATCGTCTCGCCGCGGCGCACTGGGCGCGGCATACTGTCCAGATCCCGGTCGAGGTCGCGGATGCCGCTGCCCGCATAGAGCTCGATGGCGTGCTCGGTGGTGCCGTCGTAGGTCAGCCTGCCGCGCTCCAGATAGATGCCGCGGTTGCACAGCTCGGACACAGTGCGCATGTTGTGGCTGACGTAGAGCACGGCGCGGCCCTCGCTGGCGACGTCGCGCATCTTGCTCAAGCACTTCTGCTGAAACGCGAGATCGCCCACGGCGAGCACCTCGTCGCAGATCAGGATGTCCGGGGCGAGGTGCGCCGCCACGGCGAACGCGAGCTTCACATACATGCCGGACGAATAGCGCTTGACCGGCGTATCGATGAACTTTTCGATCTCGGAGAAGGCGATGATCTCGTCGAGCTTGGCGGTGATCTCGCTGCGGCGCATGCCGAGGATGGTGCCATTTAAGTAGATGTTGTCGCGCCCGGTCAAGTCCTGATGAAAGCCCGTGCCGATCTCGAGCAGGCTGGCGACGCGGCCGCGGATGCGGATCTCGCCCTTCGTCGGCGCGGTGATGCGCGAGATGAGCTTGAGCAATGTCGATTTGCCGGCGCCGTTTAGGCCGATGACGGCCAGCGCGTCGCCCCGGTCGACGTTTAAGCTGACGTCGTCGAGCGCGAGCATCGTGCCGTTCTGCGTCTGACGGTAGTCGGTGCCCAGCTTGCTGTTGGGGTCCTCCTTGCCGCGCAGGCGCGCGAACCAGCTGGTGATATCGTCGTGCAGCGTGTAGCCGTTGAGCTGGCCCAGGCGGTATTCCTTCGAGACGCCGTCGACTTCCAGAAGCCGTTCAGACATTCATTGCACTCCTTTGTTCGGTCGGCGGTCCTCAGACCGTGTCCATAAACGTCTTTTCCGTGTGGGAAAACAGCACCACGCCCAGCGCCAGCACGATGAGCGTCGTGCCCGCTGAAATGAGGTTGTACTGAAGCGAATACTCCGCCACGCCGAGGTACGCCGCCCGGAACAGCTCGATCACCGGCGTGATGGGGTTGAGCATGTAGACGCCCAGCAGCGACGGAAAGCGGTCGGCGATCATCGAGGACGAATACGTCACCGGCGTGGCGTACATCCACAGCTGCACGCCGAAGGACACCAGCATGGCGAGGTCGCGGTAGCGCGTCGTCAGCGCGGAGACGATGATGCCGAAGCCGAGGCCGAGCAGCCCGAGCTGAATCAGCATCAGCGGCGTCAGCAGAATCAGCCGCCAGTTCGGCACGACGGACGGATTGGGCTGAAGCGCGTAGAACGCCACGAAGATCAGAAACAGCGCGAACTGCACGAAGAAGTTGATCATCTCCGAGCAGACCGTCGCAATCGGCATGCACAGTCTCGGAAAGTAAACCTTGCCGAACAGATTCCGGTTTTGGATAAACGTGTTCGACGTCGTGGTCAGGCAGCTGGAAAAGTACTGCCATGTGATGCTGCCGGCCATGTAGAACAGAAACGGCGGCATGCCGTCCGTCGGCAGGTTGGCGATGTTGCCGAACACGACGGTAAAGATCACCGTCGTCAGCAGCGGCTGGATGACGACCCACGCCGGCCCGAGGATCGTCTGCCGGTACATCAGCGTGAAATACCGCTTGACCAGCAGCCAGATCAGATCGCGATACTGCACCAATCCCTTAAAGTCGATGTCGAACCAGCCGCGCTTCGGGCGAATGATCGTGTCCCAACCTCCGCGGTCTCGCTGCATTCGTATTCCTCCTCGCGTAATCAAGCCGATGCGCACGCATCGTTTGCGCTATTGTATCACGCCCGCATGTAAACGCGCAAGCGCAAAAATGTGAACAGGCAGAGGCGCGCCGCCCTGCCCGCCCGGGAAATCCGAATTCCCAATGATCCCGCCCGCGAGCCGGCCTTGCGCCGGACGCCGAGGGGCCGCGCAAGGCGATGGGCGCTGCGGGGAATGCAGGAGCCAGTCCAATGAAAAAGGCAGGAAAATCCTGCCTGAGTGCAGCCCTGCCTTCTTCCTCATTCCTCGACCGGCTCGATCTGCTGAAACCAGCGGTAGAGGGGTGCCAGCCGCCGGTAGCCCGCGGCGACCTCGCCGGCGAGCGCGGGCGACCGGAGCAGGTCGAAATCCGTCAGATCCTTTTCAACGTAGAAGCTCTTGGCCGGATAGAGCGCAGCGACCTGTTCGGGCAGCCCTTCGGGCACGGCAAGCCGGCGGCGGACGTCCGCGTACAGCTGAAACTCCCCGCCAAGGCCGCCGAGCAGCGACGCCAGACCGTCGGGATCGGCGCAGATTTTGCGGCGCATTCCGTTCATCAGCAGCCGGTTCTCGCGATAGACGCCCATGCCATAGCTGGCGCCGGAATCGGACAGGTCGAAGTAGACGCCCAGCGTGACCGATTTTTCCTCGCCCGGCCGGCGGAACGCCAGCCAGATGTAGTCGCGGTAGGGGGACTTGTCGTGGGAAAAGCGAATGTCCCGGTTGATGCGGGCGAGCACGCGGTTGGGGCGGCGCTCGAGCGAATCGTCGAGCCACTCCACCGTCGGCGCGAGCGCCTCGGCCAGCGCGAGGCTCGGCTCCCGCACGGCGCGAAGATACCAGTCGTGGTTGGAATGAAAGAAGTCGGCGTTGTTGTTGAAGCGAATCGCCATGAAGAACTCAAACGTCTCGTCCGTATATCCCTGAAACATGCTATCCCTGCTTCCTCTTTCGGCTGTGCCGGACAGGCACGAAGCGATTCGTCTTGCCCATCTCCTCTTTCATGCGCTGCTTGCGCACCGCCGCGCGCTCCTTGCGCGCCTTGCGCGCCTTGCGCGAGGTCACCAGCAGCACGATGATCAGCACCACGAGCACCACGCAGGAGCCGATCAGCAGCACGAGAAACAGCGACGAATTGCCCATCTGCATCGGCGTGCCCTCGGCCAGCGCGGCGTCCGGCTCCTCCGGCTCCGGATCCTCGCCGCCCGCGCCGACAATGACGGAAACGGCGTCCGCCGTCGCGATGCGCGTCTCGCCATCCGCGCCGGTGTAGGTCGCGGAGAACAGATAGTCGGTGCTCTCGCCGACCTCCAGCCGCACGGTATAGCGCGTCGGCTCGCCGACCGGCACCACCGCCAGCTCGCCCAGCTCGCCCAGCGACGCCTCGGAGAGGACGACGTTCGACGCCATGCCGTCCCCTGCGTTGGAAATCTCCAGCGTAAACGTCACATAGCCGGAATGCCGGATGTGCGGAAGCGAAGCCGAGACCTCCAGCGCCAGCAGCGGCTCTCCAACCCCGGCGGCCACGGTCTGAACGTCGGTGATAAAATCGACCTGCGCGCCGGCGGCGCTCGTCCCGGTGATGCGCCAGCAGTAGGTCCCTTCGCCGCGAAGCGGATAGGTATGCGTGATCTCGACGGGATCGCCTCCCGCGGGCAGCGAAATGCCGTCGGCGATGACGCCGCCGTAGACGTCGTCGTAGACGACGATGTCCCGGTAATCGACATCGCCCGCGTTGGTCAGCTGCAGCACGGCCTCCACCATTTCGGAATCAAACATCGACACGCCGGCCACGAGCGTGGCGTTCAGCCGCCCCTGCGCAGCCTCGATGTCCACGGCTTCCAGCCGGACCGTATAGACGTTCTCCTGACCTGCCGCAGAATAGCTCAGCACCGGCTCGGAAACGACGTCCTCGGAGATGGCCGTGCGATGGAGGAAAAGCTCGCTCTGGCCCGCCTCCAACCCCTCGATCCGCGCCTCAAACCCAACCCCCGGATCGCTCACGACGACGTTCTCTACGGCCGCGGTTCCGGTGTTCTCGACGCGATAGGCGACCGTCGCGGTGTTTCCCACCGTGACTTGCGCGCTCGATATGCGCCGCAGGAACTCCACCTCCGGCTCGGCCCCGTCCTGCGAGATCTCGATCGCGACGGAATAGCTGTGCAGCCCGGCATTTTCCGATTCGCAGGTCACCACATAGCCGATCGACCCGGCGTCCAGCTCGGCCTGCGTGACGGTGTGCGTGCGCGATACGGTGCGCGACTCCCCCGCCGCGATGTCCCCGACGACCTCGGCGATCAGGCCGTCCGCCGAGGCGAGGCTGACGCCGTACAGCGTCCCCGCAGAGCGGTTGGTCAGCGTAAACGTCAGCTCGACGTCGCCCGGCCCGGCAACCGCCTCGGGCGAAACGGCCGCGGCAATGTCCAGCGCCGGGGTCTCGGCTTCCTCCGCCTGCGCAGACGCGGCAAAGCGCGGCGCGATGGCCGCGCCGCCCATCCAAGCCAGCGCGAACGCAAACAGCGCCGCCAGCAACCGGGTTCCAATCCGCATTCCAAGCCCCCGTCTCTCGGGACGACCGCCGTCCCGGCACAATCTCCTACTATTTTAGTGCATTCCGAAAATCCTGTCAAGGCGCTCCACTTGAATTCCGCCGTCCGCCCAGCGGGCATTCCTCTCCTGAAAGGCGCCCGCCCGCCTGGATCGATTCGGAAGCGCTCCATGCGCGCGATTCGCCAGCCCAGACCTGCGCCTCATAATTCCAGTGCAGAATGCCGGATACGACGATGATCTGCACCGTAAACGCCGGCTCTGCGCCATATTCCGTCCGGGCGATGCGCGTCAGTTCCCCCAGCATCCGCTCCCGGCTCTCCTCGGTGCAGTTCGCGCAGAGGTATCTCCCCTTCGGCAGCACCTTCAGGCCGTCCACCTCCGCGTAGCGCGTGCAGAGGGCGAAGAGCCTGGACTGTCCGCCCGCGGTGTAGATGCCCGCCAGGTCTTCAAACGAAAACTGCTCCTTTAAGTCGGGCGGCACCCGATCGTAGAAGTGGCCGAGATAGCCCCAGAGATTGTCCAGCGCCGGCGCTTCCAGCGTGTCGGACAGCAGGATCACGCGCTCCGGACAATCCTTAAGGAAGACGTCGTCAAACGCCTGCCGCTTCTGCAATTTCCCCTCGTAGTCGGCCTTTGCCAGCTGGATTTTTGACTTGCTGTATTGCAGCGCCGCGATCTTTTCATCAGCCTTTTCCTCCGCCTGCTCCAGAAAGTCGATGATTTTTTCAAGGTCGTCGTATTCCAGCACCTTCCTGATCTCCTGCAGGGGCAAGCCCATTACCTGCAAGGCCCGCACCGTATTCAAGCGGACGATGTCCTGTTCGGTATAATAGCGGTAGTGCGTCCATTCGTCCGTCCGGCTGGGCTTCACCAGTCCGATGCGGTCGTAATGCCGCAGCGTCTCGCTCGTCGCATGGACGGCCTTCGCGGCTTCTCCGACTGTAAAATATTTTTTCACTTCACCCACCCCATTGACCTTTGTGTTACACAAAGGCTTATAATCCATTCTAGCACAGGGAAACCGGAAAATCAAGAGAAGCGCGGACGGCTCAGGCGAAAGGCCGCGCGATCCCACCCGGGCGCCGTCCTGAAGAGAAAAACCCTGTGACCGAAGGCGGCCACAACCGAAGCCATGCCGCCGGCAATCAAATCAACGCCCATCGCCATTGGGCCTGCAAAATTCAAGGAGGAATCACCATGAAGAAAACCATTTCGCTTGCACTGTGCCTCGCGTTGGCCTGCTTCGCGCTGACCGGCTGTTCCGGCGAGGCCGAGCCGTTCGTTCAGGAGGAGTATACGGCCGATCCATCGCAGATCCAGGGAATCGCCATCGACGTCGAGGACCGGCAGATCGACGTGTCTTTGTCCGAGGACGGCCAGATCCACATCCTCTACTCCGCGAACAGCGAGGAATCGTATGACATCGCGGTTTCCGATGAAAACGTACTGACGATGACCATCGTATACAACAAGGACTGGACGGACTACATCGGTCTGAAACCCTCCGCTGAAGACCGGCGGATATCGGTTCAGGTTCCGGATGCGCTCCTGGACACCCTCTCGCTGTCCACGACGAACGAGGACATCTCGCTTCCGGACTTGACGGTGACGGGAAGCATCAGCCTCTCCTCCAACGGGGGAAACATCAACTTTGAAAGCCTGAACGTGGGAAGCGGCCTGTCCCTGACGGCCAAAAACGGGAACATCTCGGGAACGGTCGCGGGAAGCTATGACGATTTCGCCATTCAGACCGAGATCAAGAAGGGCGAGAGCAACCTCCCCGGCGACAAGGAGTCCGGCAGCAAGGCGCTGAACGTGTCCTGCAACAACGGCGATGTAAACATTGAATTTGTAAACGAATGACCCGCTCTCCAAAGCGGCCGTCCC